>Ga0208999_1000007_pt1 | contig 27167 bp, 22 predicted proteins | sample MedBloCAOM2_O1_FD_187714 | JGI IMG/M metagenome (GOLD analysis project Ga0208999, IMG submission 187714) | Forest soil microbial communities from El Dorado National Forest, California, USA - Mediterranean Blodgett CA OM2_O1 (SPAdes) (version 2) | ecosystem: Environmental > Terrestrial > Soil >... | reverse complement strand
ATGATTGGCTCAGTGAAATTGGAATAACTGTGCAGATACAGTTTACCTCTAGTTAGACGAGAAGACCCTATGCAGCTTTACTGTTGCTATTTATTGAATATTACACAATGGATTTTAGATATAAGGTAGTTGATGGTATAACTAAAAATTATGCAGAACACGATTGAAACACCTTTATTTTATTTGTCATATTGGCGGGCATTGCCTGCGTCAAAGTACTAAATATATTTTTGGTATAATGATTAACCCTCTTTTTAGGGGACAATTGGTAGGAGGCAGTTTATGCGGGGCACAGATCCCATAAAAAGTACCTGGGTGTATCCAAAGTTAAATTTGTAATACTATCATAAAATTATGATAATTAAATATATAATGTTTATATAATAAATTTTATATACTTTTTTTTAGTTTGTTATTTGGTATAGCTTAAGCTATAACTAATCCAATGATATATATATTGAGTTATAACTAATATTTTTTATTCAAGTAAGATTTTAACTATATGGAAAATAGTTGTAGTTAAATAATTAAATAGTCGGACTTTATTCAAATGAAGAAGGAAAAATTATTATAATATTTTTAATTATATTATTAGTATGTTTATTTAAACATGAATTTAAGTCACTAATAATATAATTATGTTTATTACTTGTCAAGTTTAATGGCTTAATCTTGCTTTACTGTCTGACTTACACGTCTATCAGTCGCGTAAGCGGGGCATATGATCACAAGATGCAGAAAGGAAAGGTCTTGGATTTTTGAAAAAGCTACGCTAGGGATAACAGGCTAATTGCGCCAGGAAGTACAAATTGAGTGCGCAGTTTGGCACCTCGATGTCGGCTTAACTTATCCACATGAATGCAGGAAGCATGAAGGGTTCGACTGTTCGTCGATTAATAAGTTACACGAGCTGGGTTAAATACGTCGTGAGACAGTATGGTTTCTATCTTCTAGAGGAAATTAGAATAAAATAAGGATATCCCCCTCGTACGAAAGGAGCTGGGTGTATTAACCTCTGGTTTACCTGTTGTCTATGTGCCCAATATTAATACCTAATAATTTAAAGAGATTTTAACCAAATTTTAATAAATTATAGATCATACGTTTTTTTTTTTTTTTAAGGAAAAACTGGGGTGTTACTTTCGCTTAAGTAAATATATAGCATAGGCACGGCAGGAACGCTATGTTAGTTAAAAATAAGTGCTGAATGCATCTAGGCACGAAACTTACTTTAAGATATTCTTAAATATACGTAGTGGAATACTACATTTTAATAATAAAATAAATAAATTTTATTATTTGGCAATAAGGCTAACTTTAAAAAAGAAAAAGATAACTTTATTGCTGTCTATAGGCTTTAGCTGAAATAATTTAAATGTTTTTAGGCATAAAGTACTAATTTTTTATTAAACTAATATAAATAGATATCACAATCACACATTTTTAATTGTGTAAACACAATATGTAAGCAATTACCTTAATTTAAGTCTGATTAGCATAAAAGTAATGTAGCTGTTTTGTAACCAGCTGAAGCAAGTGCGATACTTGCATTGGACTTCTATATATATAAAGGCCTTATAGTCAAGTGGTTAAGACATAATATTTTCGTTATTACACCCCGGCGGTTCGATCCCGCCTAAGGCTATTCTTTTTTTTAGATTAGTAACTAAGATAATATTGATTAGTTACTGATTTATAGTAAGGTTATATGTAAGAGTTTATTTAATAGACTTTTATTACTAATATTAGTAATAAAAATGCGGATTGATGTAAGAAGTAACATACTTGGCTCATGACCATTTTATATTGGTGCAAAACCTTTATCCGCACATCTAAGAAGGTTATAGCTTAATTGGTAGAGCAAGCTGCTCATGACAGCTGAGGTGAGTGTTCAAATCACTCTGGCCTTAGTTTAATTTTATAAAAATATAATGTCCGAGTGCTGAAATTGGTAGACAGGACGAACTTAAGCTTCGTTGATATTATATCGTAGAGGTTCAAGTCCTCTTTTGGATACATGATTAATAATAAATTAACTACATATATAAATATATAGAATATTTATATTTTTTTTTCACTTTACGAATTATACTATAAATAATATAGTATTACTACTTATTATAAAAAAAAGAGGGGGACATAGTTTAATTGGTAAAACTGCGATTTTGCATATCGTTATTTCAGGATCGAGTCCTGATGTCTCCAGGACAGACAGTAAATAATCTTTTTTTCTTAAAAGAAAAAAAAAAAGCTAAAAATAATCGAAAATAGCTGTCAACCTATATTTAGCGTACATAGAATCCGCTAATTATAGATCCGCCAAGTGTGTACGGCCGGAATAAGATAATTTACTGAAACCTATCTTAAAAAAAGAAAAAAAAGATTTCTGGTTTATATTGTTTTTCTAGAAAACCAAATAAAACCCAAGAAAACCAAATAAAACCCAAGAAAACGCAAGAAAACGCAAGAAAACCCCATAAAACCAAATAAAACCAAATAAAACCAAATAAAACCTGAGGCCGGTCTATTATCATGCGTATATATATATGATCTAAGTTGGTTTTAAAAGTAATTACTTTATATAAGTAATATAAACAACCAATATATCTATGAACAGAGAAATACCCGGATTAAATTTCATGTATGCAAATAAACAAAATTTTGTCTATTATAATTTGTCAAAAAAAAATTTTTTTTTTTATTAAAACTAAACTAATTAGTTTTTAATTTATTAAAATAAAATATTGTGCTAGTTATATGTATACTTAAGTAGGTCAAATTTGTATTAATTACATAGATAAGATATTTTATTTATATCGTCCTTATACTTTATATATAGGTTACATTAACCTATATATAGCTCGAGAAGCTCAACCTGGTAGAGCGGAACACTGAAGATGTTTAGGTTGTAAGTTCAAATCTTATCTCGAGCAATTTAAAGGTAGTGATGGAATTGGTAGACATGAATAGTTTAGACCTATTTGATTAAAATCTTATCCGTTCAAGTCGGATTTACCTTAGATTATGTTCATTTCATTTCATGTTACTTTATTACATATATTAATATTTAATATATGTAAATATATGTAAACATATGTTGTGGACTAACCGGTAAGTCATAAATTTTTGGTATTTAGCACTGAGTGTTCGAATCACTCCAACATAATTTACATTATGGTTTTCTATGTTCAATGTAAAATATTACTTTATAATATTTAAAGGTGAATATAGTTCAATAGGTAGAACAACTGTATGTGGCACAGTACGTTCCCTGTTCAAATCAGGGTACTCACCCTATATTATTAGTTTAAATTATAACCATAGCCAGGGTAGTTTAATTGGTTAGAACATTAATTTCATGCATTAAGAATGAGAATTCAAATTTCTCCTCCGGCTATCCTTTTTTTTATCTGCATTACGGTATTACCTCTTTTAATTATTATAATCTTTCTTTTTTTCCTTAGCCTTTACAGACACTAATAAATACTAGGTAAACCATATATCGCCTCATTATTACCTCTCATAATTAATATAATATAATATAGTATAAATATATTACACTTTCTATTTATTTGTATATATGTATATTGTAAATAAGTAATTTTTATATTTTTGGCTTTTCCTGAAAGCATTACTGCATTATAGTATATACATTTTCACACGATATCTTTTATAATATACATAAAAAGATATTTATCTCAGTATACTATATATATAATTATTTTATATATAGTATATATATGATGATATTAGCAATATATGGACTATGATAGTAAAAATTTTTTTTGGCGATTAATATAAAATGACTATATCTATTATTATATTAATTATATATAATACTTAAATTATAATTAATATAAAATGACTATATCTATTATTATATTAATTATATATAATACTTAAATTATATAAGCTTTTTCTTATAGGATAGTATATAATATACAATAAATGTATATAAATAATAATAAAATATTGATGCATAAAAAGCCGAAATAGAAGAATGTACTTTTTTTTATAGCTAAATAAATTATTGCTTCTAAGCAAGCAGTTTCTTAATGTAAACTGATTAAGATGCAGCCCCTTTTTTTTCTTAAGCTAAAAATAAAATAAATCTTAAGTTAAAAGATAACTTCTTGATCAAGGTTAAAAGCATGAATATTATGCTGAATATGTCAGATATTGTGTTGACCAGCTGGATGGTGATCATGTAGAATATTATACACTTTTATATTATGCTCAGTATATTTTAAGGTATAAAACGTCTAAAGACAATAAATTGCCAAAATTATTATTTTTAGCTTAAAAAAAAAAAAAATTTTTTTTTTTCTATAGTTAAATTTGCAATAGTTATTGTTTATGTTAGTTATTATATTTATCTTACTTAAATATAATACATAGAAAATTTTATTCAAAAAAGGTTATATTATGTTAACCTTTTTTTATGCTAATATTATCAATATTACAATTATTATTATCAAACGCTCTTACATTAAGACGAGATAAGTCTATATTATATAGTAGGGTCTCTATTACAATACTTATTTACTCAGTTTTACTGTCTTATAATAGTTTATATTTAACTATTTTAGATAGAGGTATTGGTTTGTATGGAGGATTATTCCACGCAACTAGTATAACACATGTTTTTCATGTATTTATTTTTTTTATAAGTGCCTTAATACTTCAACTTACCGCTTTTCATCCTCGAAGGCTGTGAACACCTGCATTTTCTTCCTTGAGAAGAATGTTTTTATATAATATATTATATTATAGAAGTAAAATAGTAAATAAAATGGGGGAACAGTTCAAAGTAATAGAATACCCATTAATTTTATTATTTATAGTAAGTGGTGCAACATTCTTAGTATCTACAAGCGATTTAGTTTCTATTTTTCTTTCTATAGAGCTGCAAAGCTATGGATTATATCTACTTAGTACATTATACCGAAACTCGGAATTAGCTACAAGTGGTGGTTTAACTTATTTCCTATTAGGAGGTTTAAGTTCTTGTTTCATTTTATTAGGTACTAGTTTATTATATGCAAATTCAGGAACCACAAATCTTGACGGTATATATGTTATAACTAGCTTAAGTGATTTAGCCAATGAAGGTGGTAGTAGTAATGTATTATACTGATATAAAAGTCATTATATAAACTTATCGTTACTTATACTAAGTGTAGGTTTCTTATTTAAGGTCAGTGCGGCTCCATTCCATTTCTGATCACCTGGTGTTTACGACGCCATCCCAACAATAGTTACTACATTTGTAGCAATTGTAGGGAAAATATCCATATTTATATTTTTATTAGAATTAGTGCATTATACTAGCAATTCTTTATTTAATTTCGAATTTACTTGAACTTATAGTTTATTAGTTAGTTCCTTACTTTCACTAATTATTGGTACAGTAGTAGGTTTAACACAATTTAGAATTAAAAGGTTGTTTGCATATAGTACTATTTCACACGTGGGTTTTATACTATTAGCACTAAGTATTAATAGTATAGAATCCATACAAGCCTTTATCTTTTATTTAATGCAATACTCTATAAGTAATTTAAATGCATTTATTATCCTTATAAGTATTGGTTATTCACTTTATTATTATATAAATGATAGTGATGAGTACAAACAATTAGAAGATAAAAATAATTCCCCTGTACAATTAGTAAGTCAACTTAAAGGTTATTTCGAGATAAATCCCGTATTAGCTTTAAGCTTGACTATCACTATATTTTCTTTTGCAGGTATCCCTCCACTTATAGGTTTCTTTGCAAAACAGATGGTCTTGAGTGCCGCTTTAGACAGTGGTTATATTTTCTTAGCACTACTTGCAATATTAACCAGTGTAATTAGTGGTGTTTATTATTTAAACATAATAAAACAAATTTTTTTCGATAAACCTGAGCATGTTATGCCAGTAGAAACATCTAATATGATCTTATACGCTAATATTTTACAAAACCATAAATTAATAGAAAAAATAACCTTTAAATCCGAAAATATTATATTATCTAGTTATTTGACCATTACTATAAGTGTACTTACATTAATAACACTATTATTTATGTTAGTACCTAAACACGTTTCAAGCTTAGCAATTATTATAGCTATAAATATATTTAATCCTTAAATGACAAGCACAACTTTCTTTTTTGTATTCATACCGTTATTGGCCCTTATATTATTATCCATTAATTTAATTTTTGCCCCACATAATCCTTACCAAGAAAAGGATAGTGCATTTGAATGTGGTTTCCATTCTTTCCTTGGTCAAAATAGAACACAGTTCAGTATTTCTTTCTTTATATTTGCTTTATTATTCTTACTTTTTGATTTGGAAATACTTTTAGTTTATCCTTATGTGGTTAGTGCATATACAAATGGTATTTATGGTTTAACTATAATGTTAATATTTTTTTTAGCACTAACTTTAGGTTTTGCTTTTGAGTTAGGTAAAAATGCTTTAAAAATTGATAGTAGACAAATGCTTACTTTTAATAATTATAATGTTAGTACCATAAGTCATATGTCCTACATTCCTCCTACTTTTTCGGAACTAGCTGCACGTTTTCATAAAGGACAAGAGGATCTATCTAACATAGAGGCTCATATTCGCGCAACTAGATCTTATATTGCTTGGCTCGAGCGGCAAACGCCTACTCCTTTGATAAACCAAACCATTTCTCAATTTAGAACTATACATGATAATCAGTGTTTGGAAAAGAGTGACATATTATTAGAAATAAAGAGGGTTAGTAGATTACTTCTTGTTACGCCAGACGACCGTAGGAGGCCTCCTATAATATCACCACCTGGATTAGGTGATAATGGTTCAAGTAGTAATAATAATGGTTCAGGTGGTAATAATAATGGTTCAGATAGTAATAATAATGGTTCAGATAGTAATAATAATAATAATAATAATAATAATAATAATAATAATAATGATAATAATAACGATAATACAAGTAGTAAAATTATCTCTCCTATAATTATTGTAAATACCCTTTTATTTATAATAACGATCACGGTAATTTATTATTGTATGCCATTTATCTTAGCTCCATTATTGTCTATACTAAAATTAATGGTTGTATTAATGTCTCTTATTACCAATTTAATTTAAATGGATATCGTAATTAGCTTAATCCTTATATAACACTTAAGGTTAATTAACCTTAAGAAGTCGTTCTATATTAACCTCTTTACAGTAAGTTAAAGACGAATTTTATATAAATGGATATAGTAGACTTTTAAATTAATTTAATTATTAATTTATGCTTAGAAAATACACCACGTCTATATGTATTTTATATCTGTTATAATAAACAGGTTATACGTATTAGTTTTTTTTCTTTTAAAGCTAAAAAAACTAATACTTTAAAAAATATACTTGCTATATAATAAACTTTGTACGTATCTTTAGAGGTTATATATATTAAATATAATATATAATAAGTCAAGTTTACTTATATCGTTAGTTATTTGTATAACGGCTATTTAAAGTATCTAAGTCCCACTTTTTTTTCTTTTAAAGCTAAAAAAAAAGAATTTTGGCAATAGGGAGATATTAATAATAATAACTCTAATATATTCTATACTTTAGTTTCAGGTAATGAAGATATTATAAAGGAGGAAACTATTATAAGATAGTGGGCCAATATTATAAAAATATACTCGACAATTAAAGCTTTTAACTATGTTATATTATATACTAATAAAAGTTTTATTTATTAGTATAGGCTGTTTAAGGGTTTCTAATATATAAATTGTAAACTTTTTTATTAGAAAAAACTATAATATTTTATATGATTAATTTATTACATTCAAATATTGTAAACCATTGTGACACACCTAAACCTTGAGGTGTTTATTTCCAGGATAGTGCTACTCCTCAAATGGAAGGATTAGTTGAACTACACGATAATATTATGTACTATTTAGTTATAGTGTTATTTGGTGTAGGTTGAATCTTGATATCTATTGTAAGAAATTACATTAGTAGAAAATCACCTATATCACATAAATACTTAAATCATGGTAAATATGTGCCTATTCAAAAGTGTTTTAAGTTTAATAAAATAAGTAATATGCAGAATTATGTAGGTTATTACAGTATAAAACCCGCACTAGATTTTAAGAATAAAAGATGTTAATGGCGTTTTCTATTACGAAGATAGCTATTTAATGAAAATTTTATTTATTTTTCTTTTTTTTTCTTTTTCTTTTTTTTCTTTTTTTTTTTCTTTTTGAGAAAAAAAAGAAAAAGCTGCGATAATAAAAATAAATCTGGTATATATAAATGGAGAAATAAGCTAACAAATGATATTTATATAGTACAATCTATAGATTTAGCCAAAAGATTTATGATATATTTCAATCTTAGTTATAAAAAATAGAAAACTTCTTGTGTGTTTCACAAGAGTAGAGCTTTAATTAAATACGGATATTCTAAATTTTTCGTTAGAGATATTAGAATATTGCGATATTGTTATTTAACTGAAAGGGAACCATATTATTTATATAAATTAAATCCTAGATACAATACTTTAAAAATAACCGCTAGTTCTTTAGGTTATAAACATACTGAAGAAACTAAAATCCAAGTTAGTAAATCTTTAAAAGGAATCTATATTAAAGCCAAATCTTCTCTATATGGCCGTACTCCGTACTCCGTACTCCGTACGGAGTACTCATTTGCTTTAATCCAAAGCTCGAATGTCTTTTTTTTTTGAGTAAATCAAATATAAATAATCCTTTATTTGGATTAATTCATACCGATGAATCTAAGATATTGATGAGACAAAAAGCTTTAGCTAAAAAAACATTCTCTTGAAACTTTATTAAAGATGAGTGCCAGTAAAGGTTATCTTGTGCACATATATGAAAAATGTGACTCCGAAGGATTTAAATTAATAGGTAATTTTGTTTCAATAAGAAAGCAGGTAAATTATATATATTAGTGCTAATACTATAACACGTTATATAAATTCAGATGAAATATCTAAAAACAAATATAAATTTACAGGTAATGGTTAGACTTTAATAAACTAAAAAAACTATGAATAAAATTTCACTATATGCTGGAAACACCTAAAGCTTTTAGGTACTATAAAATATACAAATATATGTTTTATCCGTGATAACCTTAAGAGATGTCTAATGGTTTATCCGCAGGAAACCAACCGAGATATAAATTTAGTTTTGCTTTATTAGTATCCCGTAAGTAGGATCCCCAGAGACTACACGTGAAAACCATATATTAATCTATATATATTAATATATGGTAAGATATAGTCCAGTTAAGTATGAAAGTACTTATGTTTTCGACATTAATAGAATTAATATGAACAATTACTCCTGCCTTAATATTAATATTAATAGCTTTCCCTTCATTTAAGCTATTATATTTAATGGATGAAGTTAGCGATCCTGCCATGTCTGTATTAGCAGAAGGTTCCATAAAAGGTGGCCTTAAATTACATATATTAAATAAAATTAAAGATACCAGTTTAACTGTCTTATTTATCAAGTCAAACTTGACTGGTGAAAAAAAAAATAATACTTTAGTACCTAGACTTACTCAAGTTGAAAGTACAAGCTTTTTTTCTTAAAAAAGCTGCACTTCTATACTACTTGCTGATGCAAAGCACCCTACAAGGCGAGATACACTAGACGTAAAAATAGTTTTACTAAATTTGATCTTATTTCTCTCAATAAAGCATTCCATAAAGTTAAAGCTTCCAATAGAATAGGTCCACATAATGAAGAAGTAATATCGCTTATTATCGGTTCATTACGGGGATTCTTATGCTAGTGCAAGAACTATTGAAGGTACTAGATTTTCATATAGACAAAGTAAACTACATAAAGACTGTTTATTTTGACTGTATGAGTTTTTTTACAGTAGAGGTTATTGTTCCAGCTTAAAACCCCGAATGTATACTAGAAAACTTAGTAATAATAAATATAAGGAGATTAAAGAGTACTATGGTTATGATTTTAATCTCTTTACTTTTAGAAGTTTTAATTGAATACATAAACTGTTTTATAAGAAAGGTAAAAAAAAAACGATTAATGTTAAGTTAGAATAATATTTGACACCGTTAGCTTTAGCAATTTGAATTATGGATGATGGTGGCAGAGCGAAACCTGGGGTTAGAATATCTACAAATAGTTTTGAATTAGGAGAAGTACAATATTTAGTTTATTAAAAAAAAAATACGATTTTTTTTTTCTGTACAGTTCAAAATATAACTAGACCTAATCAATATTCAATATATATTAAAGGTGAATCCGTGTTAAAGCTAAGAAAATACATATTACCTCACGTTATAGCCAGTATGCGCTATAAATTGGGTTTATAAACAGTAATATATTACTTTATCTTTATTTCTCTCGGCTCCCCAGGTACGGAGGCTTGCACAGATGAAGTCTTCGTCACTGCACATAAAAAGTAATAAAGTATAAGTTCTTTAAATTCCCCTACATGTATGTAATAGTCGTGATCTTAACTGATATGTTTATATTTTTTTTTTATAATTTCTGCACGGTTAGTGAAACGTGAAACGTGAAACGTGAAACGTGAAACGTGAAACAGTCCTTTTTTTTTAGCTAGCTAAAAAAAAAAAGTAGTTACCTACTGATTTTAAGTAACATTTATTATCCTTAAACTACTTAGTCTTGTGTAAGGGTACGGTGCTGAAGAAGAATTATAATAATATAATATAGACCACTAAATAATTGAGCCTTATTTAGTGCTCTTATAACATTTAATCATCTAAAAATCTTTTTATTATACGAAAAAAAAAAATTTTTTTTTTATTAAACAATAAGTTGAATTTGTTATTTTCTAAGTTCCCTTATTCCATTAAGGGATCTTAAAGGAATAATATTCCTTTGGCGACACGAGTGAAAACGGTTAATATGCTATATATCTCATATCGTATATAGTACAAGACCGTCAGTAGACATTTTATTTTTTTTTTCTATTGCTACAGACTGGGTCACTTGTGGGTGTCAAAAATTTCTTTGATGCTTAATGTACAGTCGAAAAGAATACTTGTTATAATATACTATCTTTAACTATAGCTACTTATTTATGCACACTTGATACTCTATTTATCCTTGTTATGGTGCTTTATACATATATGATAAAGGTATGGGTGTTCTGTATATACATTTCTTGGGTTTAATTAATAGAAACTATTATTTATATTTAAGTCAAAGTAATAGTTTTAGAGAGTATGTTAAGCTTAACTCTAACTAAATACTGAAGGCTATTTATAACCTATAATAGCTTATTAACACTAAAAACCCGTTATATTTTTGCTAGTTAAGATAGGCTATATATTATAATATATATTTGCACCAATGATATTGAAGTTACCAATATCCAGACTTTTTAAATGTAGATGATGAATTCATAGAATTTGATTCATACTTAGTACCAGAATCTGACTTAGAAGACGGGGCTTTAAGAATGCTTGAAGTAGATAACAGAGTTATCCTTCCGGAGTTAACACACGTAAGATTTATTGTAACTGCGGCAGATGTTATTCATTCTTTTGCTTGTCCTTCTTTAGGTATTAAGTGTGATGCTTACCCTGGTAGATTAAATCAAGTTTCTGTTCTTATTAATAGAGAAGGAACTTTCTACGGTCAATGTTCAGAAATATGTGGTATCTTACACAGTTCTATGCCAATAGTTATAGAGTCAGTAAGTATCGAAAAGTTTCTTAGTTGACTTCTACAACAATAACATAGAATTTAATTTGCCTTCAGCAGAACAATCTCTTTCGACTATATTTATAGACTCGCCAACATATTTATCTTCGGCTTCGGATAATGGCTATACTGGGAATTTTACGGGATCTACTGGATCTAATCATCCTAATGCTCCGTATCCTAGTGGTTCGAGTCAATCAGGCTACCCCGGGTCTAATAATAATAATAATGGTACACCTGAACCAGTACCAGATTTTGATTTTAAAAGAAGACAGGTAGGGGCTAAATTAAGAGATTTATTTGTATTTAGACCTCCTCGTACTTCTATTTATATGGATAGTTATGAATATTCAGATAGAATAACTAGATGAGATCATAATATAGTTTGCAAAGCTTTAATAGACATTAAACATCCTTTAATGAATAAAATTACATCGGATGAGGTTAATGGTTGTCGTTATACTGGTATTGTAACTTTGGAGTTGTTATCTGTTATGGAACGTTAGTATTATATTTTGGTACGCTAGTATTATATTTTGGAATGCTACAATTATTATTTTATTATAAAAATTTAAATATAAAAAAATATTTAAGAAAAAATATTTTTTATATTAGTATAATGGTGTGCAAATTAACCCATTAATGGTTATATACATATTTAATATAAATTTAATATTTAAAGAATTTCTATATATATTCTATAGCTTTAAATTATTAGTATAGTTTATTACAAAGATTGTAAAAACTATAGTAATTAAGTTATTACTTAATCAAATAAAAAAAAAATTTAAACTTTATGTAAAACATAATATTTCTAGATTTAACCTTTTATTTTTCGTATAAAAAAAAAAGTGCGTGTGGTGCGTTTCTGGATTTATTCATAACTGCATCAAAACTAGTGCGGTAACAAGTATGGTATAATCATTATTTTATAATACGGTTACTATAATCAAGATTATATAATAAGTATGTATTGAAAATTTTATAAACTAATTAGAATAATAGGAAATTTACACGGGAAAAGTAAGATAGACACTTAATATGAGATAATATTCACTTGCAAAAAAAAAAAGTATGTTTTTTACATAACATATAAAGTAGTGTAAGGGTATTAACAAGGCAGGGTAATTGTCGCTTGAATATGTTTATTTGCCTTGGATCTTAATTTGGTGTATAATTAAGTCAGTATCAAATAATTCATTAAGGTATAGATCTAACTCCGATAATTTTACAACTTTTTTATAATAATATCCTTATTTATCATAATTAACTAAAAATTTCTAAATATTTTGTTAATTATTTTCGCGCCCATTTTTTTTTTTTTCAGTAAATACTACTAGGATTATGACTTATTATTAAGGTGAGTATATTCATTTAACATGTTTTGTTAATGATAGCTCAAGGTTTACGTAAAATAGGTATTTATAAAATGTTTGTGATTATAACTATAAATTTTTTTTTTTTACGGTATAAAATATGAGAATTACTAAGTAATGGTTTATTAGTAATGTGTATATTATTTAATTTAGTTTAGATTTATATGTATATACACATTAATAAATGTTTTATAAAGCATCTTATAAGCAGCTCTAATGTTTAATAAAAACCAGAAGTTATCTTTCGATTCAATAAAAGGATTTTAGGTTTTAGGTAATTTGGTTAATTAAAAATCTAATCTCTTACTTTTTAGTATATAGATTATCGAATAAGTAAAGATAAAATCATAATTACTAGGTTTTTTTTTCTTAAAAAAAAAATAAGTTACGCTTTTAATAAGCAATCCCTTGTCCCTTAATACATTCTTATAAATATAGGTAATAACATCTTAAATTGACAGGCTCGCCCTTCTATTAATGATAACTATACCTTTGAATGTTTATAATAAGATTACCGTTAGGTAATATACACTTATCTGATAAAAGAAGTAGATAAGTATTACCTATGAAATGAATAATTAATATAATTGGTATTAATGAAATAGACTTAATTTAAAATTTATTAAGCTTGGAATATTTATAATAATAATAATAATAACAAAATTTTTTTTAATTTTTTATATATGGACAACTTAGAAAATATAAGGATTAAGGATTTTTCAAATCTTAACCGACAGCCAAATATTCCGATATTATTTAACATTAAGAGTAAAATAAACACGATTAAGCCTTTAAGATATAGAAAAATGGATACAGATAAAACTAGACATTTTACACCTGCATCACAAGAATGGCATAATAGTATATATACATATGATTCTCATTATATAAAGACATTACCTAGTGCAGATAAAAATCTTATGAATTTGTTAAATAGTTATTTTAATTTTCAAATTAATCAAAATTTATTGGATAGTAAAACTAACCGTCCCCCTATCAGGCTTAGACGAAGATCTACTAAAAAAGTTTTTATAGGTAAGGGTGATTTAAAACATACTAACAGTAAAGTAATAATAACCTTTTACGTTCTTAATACTGAGGGTATGTTTTTAACAGAGAATTACAAAAGAGCGATAGAGGAGATATTATTTCCTAGAATAAAATTGGAAAAGTTTGTTAATTACGGTCGAGATAAAAAACCTATTATAACTTATAACAGACCTTTTACTTGAAAGGAATTTAAGGTATTTGGGGATCACGCTAAAGCCTATCAATTATATTTGAAAGATCTTGTTAATAAAATAGAGAGTACTAGTTTTCCTCTAAATTTAGATAATCTAAAGGCTTTAGACACTTCTAAAGAAGAATTAGATTATTTAGTTGAAGCAGGAATTTTAAGATATGATGATAAAAATGAGATATTTATAAACACAGTTAATGAGTGAAAGCCTTTGGGTGTTTTAAACTTTAAGGAATTTAAATCTGAATCTGTAATATACTATAAAAATAAAAAAGTTCGATATTTTCATCTTTTATTAAGACTAAATAAATTGAAATTTACAAATCTATTTATGTCAAAACTTATCACATTAGTGAGAAAATTATATAACAAGGATGTAGTATTTAATATTGTAAAATTAAATAAAATGCATTTAAATAGTGATATTTACAATCAAGCAGTATCCCTTAAACTGAGAGACCGTAATAATAAGTTATATAATGTTTTAAAAACATCTTTACGTAAAATTCATTTACCAGTAATAAGTAAAATTGGAGAAAGAATTCCTAAACCACTTAAAGATGATTACCTGGTTAATTGAATACGTAATAACAATATTAGTTCAATGTTTGCAGATGACCATGCAAAAGACCCTTTTAATAATTTATTATTAAAATTTTACCCTGCAGCTGGGGATAGTATAGAAATTAATGTCAAAAAAATATCCTCTATAAAGAAAGAAAAATATTCTTTAAAGGACTTTGTTTTAAAAAATTTAAAACATTTAAAGCTGAGAGGTGTAAGAGTAGAAGCTAAAGGTAGGTTAACTCCACGTGCTACTGCCTCTAGGTCAGTATTCAAAATGAAATGAAAAGGTGGGTTAAAAAACGTGGAATCTTCATTCAGAGGATGATCTGCTATTATGTTAAGGGGTTACCTAAAATCTAATCTACAATATACTGCCATAAACTCTAAGAACCGTAACGGAGCATACGGTGTTAAAACATGGGTAAGTAGTAAATAAAATGACTTATTTGAGTATAATATTAAAAATATTTTATATTTCATCTCCATTTGATTATAATTGCAAGCCTCTTACCTCGACACCAAACTGTCGATATAACCACCGTTTAGATCTTTTTGAAAACTGAACTGACCTAGAGAGGAAAATTATCTTTCCTCTATTTTAATTATAACAGTATGTAATAGTTATAAATAAAAACCCTTCACTCTTTCATATATAAATTAATATTAACCGTTTTATCTAATTTAGCGTTGAATAACCCTAAATAGAGTAAGATAATAATTATTTCGTACCAAACTTTTCTTAACTTTTTTTTTTTGAACCATAAGTTAAAGCATAAACCAGACAGATAAGCTGTCCTTCCTATTAGTTTAATTTAGTTATATTAAAAAGTAGTTCGACTGTTTGAGTAATAAAAAGGAGCGTATCTTTTAGTCTATTAAAAAGCATCCGCTCCCAGATATTTATAATGCAAATCTTTAAAACCTAGGTTTAGTTTTTATAAATGCTACATTAGGGTTAAATAATAAAATATAGCTTAATATAAGGTTAATTGCAATATAGATTTTTTTTACTATAAAAAAGTTTACTTTAAATTTTACTTTAATTTATCTAAAGTAAAAACATTAAAGAGATAATTATAAATTATAGAATAAAGGGGGGGGGGGGGTCTGGTAGCTTTTTCAGATTCAAATTTTGTCCCGTTACAGAGATGAGAACGTTCTATGTCTCCTCATCTCGGAAATCCCTTTTTTAAGTATTTTTTTTTTTTGTCTTATGGGAGAGAACGCTATTTGTATGTGATATTATTATTAGGAGCAGCTAATTATTTTATTATTTCCATTAAAAAAAGGTAGTTTTCTATCCTTTTGGCTAAGAAATAGCATTCTTAGCCAAAAAAAAAAAAAAGGATGTGATTTTTTAATTATTAGGGTGTAGTTTTATTATTATGCCGTGAAAACTCAGAAAACTCAGAAAACTCATCCGGGTTTTTTTTTGTAAAAGCCTGTCAGAGTAGGGTCTGCTCCCAAGATTAACTAGAACGCTAGCCAATTTTCAGCTGATGAGGCGAGGAGAGGTTATCATAGCTTCTTGTTTCTAATGGCGGTAATAGACGTGTGGAGTATCATGTTTCTAGGAAGCTAATAACCCGTCTTTGACATCAGTAATATACTTCTGATTGCGTGTAGTTGGATAGATGATCCCATTAGGGGCTAGAGAGGATATGAATGTCAATCTTCCATATACAATATATGATCAACATTTTTCACGTCTAGTGTGGTATACTGGCTATCACTGTATTTGTATTGATAATATTGAATTAATTGTCTGTATCTCGCTTTCGTTTGAAAATTCCTATGTTTAGGCTTAGGCGACATGGGACTACACTTATACAGAATTCTGTATCATATCAAAAATATGGGTGTCAAGGGAGTGTAGCGAGGGATATCAAGCAGATAACCTAGTTCGTGGGCTATACGTCAGTAAAAGTCACACGACTTATCCAAATACCTTGGCTGACAATCTTAAAATTATACAAAATAAACTTTTTTTTTGAATACTAATAATACCATAAATTATACTGGTCTTGTGCTTTCTCCACAAATGAAAGCAAGTACGAGTTTTTGTCTTTTAACGTATGACTTGGCTAAATATATTGGAGGTCAAGAAATAAAAGCGTGTTCTCTAGCTATCTTACTAGTAATAATAAAAATATTAGATCTTTTTCTGTGTCTTCTAGTAAGGGTTCTGAGACTATTGTATCACTTACTCATCAACATTCAAAAAAAAAATTTTTTGTCTTTTATATTAAATAATATAAATAATAATACTAATGATATGCAAGTTATTCAGAATATTATAAACAATGTTACTTTAACACCTAATAATGTATTAACCACTGTTAGTATTGAGGATATCTACCCTATGGAATACTATCAATTTACTTCCATGGATCTACCTTTAGTATATAATATACCAGGTGGATGAGCAGAAACTTTATCTACTACAGAGAATAGTTCCATTTATCCTGTCATAGTAAATAATTCTTCGTCTATAGTGGAAAGACATGTAGAAATGTGTAAAAGGATGTTAAAGAAATTTCACCTCATTTTTTTTTTTTTTATTAAAAATTATGGAGAATCCTATGGGTGTAAGCATAATGTTATAATTATGCTTATTATAAGTTCGAATCTTATAGGGAAACCTAATTCCTTTCTAGGTAAAAAAAAATATTATATTAAAAAAGGATTTATATATTGTATATAATCCGGCCGTGGGTGAAAATTCTTTAGAGCTAATCTCTTAGGTCTCTTAATATAGTTTATTACTAAATACTATATTAGCACTTGTTAGCATTTACTTAGCAAAAAAAGCTATTTTAATTTTAAAAATTGAGCCTATCTATTCCGAGCTAACAAATTTGTTACCATTATGGAATGGAGTTAAGGAGCCACCGTATGAGAATTTCTGGTGTCATGGACTCCTAGTGCATGTGTCATATCTTTCTTTGGGTAAAAAAAAAGTGATGCTTTTTTTTTTACCGATAACATTTTATTTAAGGATTTTATAGATATAATAGTTATTCTAGCCTTTATGGCTAATATTAATTATATTATTTTTGGGCCTAATTTTAGTATGCCAAAAAAAAAATACCTCCAGTAGATGGTAGTAATAAAGAGATATTACTGTGGTACTTAAGAATGCCGCAGTTTTTTAATCAAAATTATATTTTTGAATGTAAAAAATTAAATATTTATGATTTTTATGTATATAAATTGAAAACAAATACTCCAGTTCATAATATTTTGTTAGAAATATTCACCTGCTTAACCATGATGATGTATGATATCTGATATGTCCTATTACAGGTAGAATACTTGAGTATCTTAACCGTTCTTTAAAGCTAATTAAAAGTTCTCGCAAGATAATGGCTATAATAGAAGATACTTACCCAGATAACTAGCCAGTAACAAATGTGCTGGTATTATATAATAGGATTAATATATTTTATATTGGATTATCTTAAATATATTAATATGCTAAATATTATGTATATACATAAAAGTATATACATAGGGACATGATGTAGATGGTCCTACTTTTTTATTTAATATGTTAATCAAGGGGGTTCGATTCCTACATATCCCTAGTGATGGCTGTTTATATGTGATGGCATTTACATTCTATAGATCAGAATATAAAATAAAAAAAAATTTTTTTTTTATTTAGTTATAAATACAATACGTTTTATTTAATTTAGGTAGGTAGCTATGTACTAGTATATAGTGAGGGACGGTGTTTTTCTCCTTCTTATCCTAGGAAGGAGGAATAGGTACCTGGATTAAATATGTAATAGAAGGCAGGCGTATGTTGTAAAAAAAAAAAATTTTTTTTTTTTACTCTTTCAATATAATTAAATAAAAAAAAAATATACAATGAATTTATCCTTAATACTTTTTATAATCGGAATATTAGGTTTCGTATTAAATAGAAAAAATATAATATTAATGCTTATTTCTATCGAAATAATGTTATTAGCTATTACATTCTTAATATTGATAAGTTCACTTAGCTTTGATGATATATTAGGCCAAACATATGCTGTATACATAATCGCGATAGCGGGTGCAGAATCAGCCATTGGTTTAGGTATTCTAATTGCATTCTATAGATTAAACTATTCTTATACTTTATCTTGTCTATCCCATGGCCTTACAACATATTCTAAAAAAATAAATAACTTAGCTATAAAATAATCTCAAGATCTTATTCTACAAAGACAAATAATAATTATATTAGCCATGAATCAAAAATTTATCTAATAAATTCTTGATTTATTACAGGACTCTTTGATGCTGAAAGTTATTTTCTGGTTACTATTTTAAGAAAAAAAAAGAAACCGTTTTTTTTTTTTCAGAAAACAGGATGAAATGTTCAGGCTAGAGTTCCTTTTTTTTTTTTAATGCATGAAAAGGATAGAGTTCTAATTCAGTCAATTCAAGATTTTTTTCGGTGGTATAGGTTATATATCTAAAGTTAATAAATCAAGAAGGGTAGAATTTAGAGTTGGTACTTTAAAAGACCTAGTGAATCTAATTATACCTCATTTCGATAAATACCCATTGATAACAAAAAAAAAACTCAGACTACTTATTATTTAAAGAGATTGTTCTCTTTATGCTAAATAAAGAAGATAATACCATAGAAGGTATACAAAATATAGTTAATATTATAGCCTCACTTAATACAGGTTTAAGTGATGTCTTAAAAGAATCATTTCCTTTAACTCTTGCATTTAATTTAAAAGAATCATTTCCTTTAACTGTTCCATTTAATTTAAAAGAGGGAAATAATTTTAAAAATATTAACTTACATCCGGAATGAGTAGCGGGGTTTTTTTTTTTTGTAGTGGGGAATCTAATTTATTCATTGCAGTTCAAAAAGCTAAAACTCAGACTGGTTTATCTGTTTCCTTACGTTTTTCAATTGCTCAACCTTCAAAAAAAAGAGATTTATTGTTAATAAATAACTTTGCTAATTTCTTTGGTGGGGGTTTTTGTATCGAAATATAGAAAACGTTTATGTGAATTTCTTCTTAGGTTTACAAGAAAATTTGATCTCTTGGTTGAACATATGATTCCTTTTTTTTGGATAAACATCCTATATTAGGTTCAAAACAAGTAAACTATTTAGATTTCAAGAGTGCGGTGTATATAATTAAAGATAAAAACCTTTGGATATAGATGGCATAGGTTTACAAGAAAATTTAGAATTAAAAAAAAGAATTTCGTCACGTTATTCTAATAAGGCAGTGGATAATAACAATGTTGTAAAGGGTTCAGAGAATTTAGATCAAAAAAGGTTGAGTGAACCTCTGCCTAGTCATACTTCTTATATGGCAAAACCTTCAAAATGCGGGAAAGTCTTAAAGACAAATCTACCAAATTAATACAGTAATGTGATTAATGGAACAGGTAATGACTCGTTGTACGGTAAAAACGATTTGTATGAAGAAATGAAATAGATAATCCGCAGCCAACCACCTGCCCACACTACTCTAATAGGATGTGTGGGGCAAAATTAAATAAATGGTGTGCAGTTCATCGACTAAACGTAGGTTGGTGAATAAGGTTTTAAATCCAGTTTTTTTTTTTCTTTATTAAGTAAGAGAATATTGGTTATATATATTATTTGCTTAAGATATAGTCAGGCATAACCTAAAAGTTATGTAAATACCCTAGCCAACCTAAGGGAATAAAAAAAAATTTCTAAGGTAAAGGGGGAAAACGAAGAGGAACGATTGCCATAGAATATAAATAATGTATTTAGCTATAATCACTTTACCTTTATTAGGATCAATAGTTTCCGGCTTTTTTGGTAGAAAAGTCGGCGTTAGCGGTGCTCAAGTAATTACATGTACTAGTGTAATTGTAACAACTTTATTAGCAATAATTGCCTTTTTTGAAGTAGGTTTAAATAACATACCTGTCTCCATAAACCTTTTTAGATGAATAGATAGTGAATCACTTAACGTATTATGAGGTTTCCATTTTGATAGTTTAACCGTTTCAATGTTAATACCTGTCTTAATCGTGAGTTCTTTAGTACATATTTACTCTATAGGGTATATGAGTCACGACCCACATAACCAAAGGTTTTTTAGTTATTTAAGTTTATTCACTTTTATGATGATTATACTTGTTACTGCTAATAACTTTTTGTTAATGTTTGTTGGATGAGAAGGTAGCCTTATATGCCTTAAATGACTAAATAATAAAATTATTCCCTTTAGAAAATATACATCAGATAATATAAATTATTACCATGCTTTTTTTTTTAAAAGTTGTTATTACCATCCTTGCGCAGTACTGAAAAATAAATATACAAAGATAAATTCTAGTTATTTAAACCGTAAACCTTTTAATATGGTTTTAAAAAAAGAGTTTCACACTGTTAATAATAGAAGTAAATTAAGATCAGATTTACGTATAGGACCACATAACATAGATGTCTTATCAGTTTTAATGGGGTCTATATTAGGTGATACTCATTTGGAAAAGAGAAAAAAGGGGATAGGTAGTCGAATAATATTTGAACAATGTAACCGCAATGTTGAGTATATTATGTGATATCATAAGTTTTTTTCAAGCAGAGGTTATGCTAGTTTAAATAAACCCAAATTAATTACAAGCATAAAAAAAAACAATAAAGTATTTTATCGATACAGAGTTACTAGCTTCACTTTTACTAGTTTAAATTGATTACATACAATGTTTTATCCTAACCATAAAAAAATCATACCTAGTAAGTTAGATATGTATTTAACACCGTTAGCTTTAGCTATATGATACATGGATGATGGATCTAAATTAGGTAAAGGTGCAAAAATAGCTACCAAGGGTTTTTCCTTAGATGACTTAAAATTTTTATGTCAATTATTAAAAGTTAAGTATAATTTGGATGTTAGTATTCATTCACCTGGTGGTAATAAAGGTAATACTTTATATATAAAAAGTACTAGTATGATGGCTTTTACTTTAATAATTAAACCTCATGTATTACCATCTATGTATTATAAATTAGGTCATTATTAATATTATTTAGTTATAGTTAATAATATAATGTAGTCAGGTAATAAAAACATAGAATGACTACTATAAGGTTTATTTTTATTATTTAATAATAAAATTGCATAACCTTAATATATTATTAGCAACATTTTTGAAAACGGTCAAAAAAATAAAATTTGTTTATAGACCGTCGATTATGTTTTTAATCGCTATCGACTAGTTCAAAAATGGGTTCCTGCTTATTTATACAATATATAAATATTATGGTACTTAATGTATAGTCAGAATCTTCAAAAAAAGATTATTTTTTTGCTAGGGCTTTATATAAATCCTTTTTGGTTTTAAAGTACAGGGGAATAAATATAAATTTAGCATTAACCATGTTTTATTTATTCTTAAGGTTTGGTAGGAGTTTGTTCATATCTTCTAGTAAGTTTCTGATTTACTAGAATTGCTGCAAATCAAAGTTCTATGTCAGCTTTTTTAACTAACAGAGTTGGTGATTGTTTTTTAACAATAGGTATGTTTGCTATACTGTGATCATTTGGTAAAAATAAAAATGTTTAGATATATTCCAGGAACAAAGATGAGATTTATTATAGTAGAGATCTTTGCCATTATAAAGATAAGAGACACTTTTCTTCCGAAAACCGTCCTACTTAGCTGGATTAATAGAGGGTTATGGTCATATTGCAGTGCACGATAAAACATCTAAATCTAAAATTTATCCTGCCAAAATAAAAAAAAATTCTTATGCTTTTCAATATCCATGATAAACCTTTAGCAGAAAATTTATCTTCTCTTTTGATAGTTGGAAAAGTAATAGATAGATCGACTGCTGGCCATGTTTTACTACAAATATTTGCCTTGCAAGGATTTTTTGGCATGAAAAAGAACTATTAAAAATCATTAATATTATTAACGGGCGTACTCCGTACTCCGTACTCCGTACTCCGTACTCCGTACTCCGTACTCCGTACTCCGTACTCCGTACTCCGTACTCCGTACTCCGTACTCCGTACTCCGTACTCCAAAGATAGAAGCTTTACATAGAGCTATATCTTGGATAAATGAAAAGGATAAAAGAGGTGTTATACCTCTTTTAGGTATAGACATATCATCTCTCGACAGTAATGCATGGTTGGCGGGTTTTACGGGTGCAGATGGTAACTTTTCTATTACTCTTTATGACCGTAAAAAGAATAAAGCTATAAGAACTCAGGTTCAAACCTTTTTTCGTATAGAAGTAAAACAAAACTATTCTAGATATCTTACCTCAGATCAAGGAGGGGCTAGTTACTTTAGCATTATGAAAAAAAAAATGGCGGAATTTTTTTTTTTTACTGTAAATCTCTATACCAGAACTAGAAGTAAAGATAAAGTTTTTACGCTTTTATAGCTATCTGTCATAACTGAATAAGTCATGACATAGTACGTAATTACTTTGATGGTTTCCCTTTATATTCATCGAAGTATCTCGCTTATAAAGATGGATGGCTAACTCAAAATATACATAGAGGAGTTTCTTTAAGTAAACTGGATATTGCCGATATCAAAGCCATAAAATCCATTTTTTTTTATAAGTGTAAAATATATGATTTCTCTCATTTGGATAGTTTAACCTTTTAATGTTGCCGTGGGTAGTAGTAATATTACCCTTATTATATAACTATATGTCGTGAAACTCCTAAAGTCTTTTTATAGGATATTGTGGAAACTCTCAGGTAACTTTTGGTTCGATGGCTATAAAATGTAGTCTTACAAGGGTAGAGGCTAGACAAAGCATAAACATTAAAAGAATAGATCTTATTTAAGTTAAATTATATAAGTGACAATGGACAATACGCAGGAAATGAAAATTAGCTTTATACTAATTATAATATCCTCAGAGACTAGACGTTATACCCCTGTATAAAGGGAAGGCCATAAGTTAAAAATAAATTTTATTAATGGTTTGGCTTTTTATTGCTATGGTGATAGCCTTTCTGGTGCAAATAAGCTTATCTTAGTTTTATATAGTCTATTTGTATTTAATAAGGTCTTTTACTTATATCGGCCTAAAAAAAAAAAATAGGTACGCACAAATTTTCAAATTTTCAAATTTTCAAAAAAAGTAGTTGTGTAAGAAAAAGTGATAAAGAAGCCATAGATCAAGTCTATACAGGGTGAAGATATAGTCCAAGTATAGTTGAAAAATTATATATTAATTGAACATTGATTACAGTACAGTATTCTCTTTAGCTCCCTTTGTTAATGAAAATATCGTGACAATTATCGGTATATGCTTATTAATTGGTGCAATGGCTAAAAGTTCTCAGGTTGGATTACATGTTTGATTACCTATGGCGATGGAAGGTTTGTAAAGGGCTTTCCTTAAACTTCACTATATGCGGGAAGATCCAGTTTGGATATTCTGGTCCACGGTTTACTATGTAAGCTTCGGTAAAATTCAGAATGAAGGACAATCCGCAGTAAACCAGATTAATAATTTGGGCTACTCAGAGACTAGACGTGAAGCGATTACATTAAGTGATAAAGAAAAGTTTAAATGATGGTTAATTGGCTTTGCAGAGGGAGAAGGAGGATTTAGTGTTGATCCGCAAAGCTGAGGTTATTTAACCTTTAAGGTAAACTAGTCTAGCGTAGATGCACAAGTATTATTTTACATTAAAAAGCATGGGCTTTTTTTTTGGATCAGTAACGGTAGAAAGCCCATTAAACCAAACTCATCAATTCAGAGTAAGGAATAAAGATAATCTCAGCTTTGCTGAAATAATAAATATTTTTAACGGTAATTTAATAAGTAAAGCTTTTTTTTTAAGCTCCGTTTAAATTATGATTAGAAGCTTTTAACCATAAATATGGTACTAATATCTTACATATAGTATCAGATAAAAAGTAACACTATCTAAGGCATGATTATCTGGATTTACGGATGCAGAAGGTTGTTTTACTTCTAATGCATCTTTAAATAAAAATACAGGTAAAGATATAGTTACTGTAAGATACATAATATCCCCAAAAGATGACGTGGAATTTAGTACTTAGCTTGCTAGTTTGATAGATGGATATGTAAGATATGTTAAAAAAAAAGCTATGATGGTTATAATACGCGAGTTAATTTTGGTAAACTTAATAAAGCCTTAACTTATCTACAGGATTATCCCTTAAAATCCCAGAGACATCTCTCTTATTTGAAATGATTAAAAGTCTACGATTTTTTTTTTAAAGATAAAAAACCTTTAACTGAATCAGGTATAATAATAATCAAAGATAAAATTAAACTTATCAAGAAATAATGTTATTGAAGATATAGTCCGAACAACAATGTAAGTTGTTGAGTACTTGTGCCGTATATGTGTAAATATGGTTTTACATATAGCACGAGTCAACTAATTCGCCTACACCAGTTAGTGCATTGATACACGCAGCTACTATGGTTACTGCGGGTGTTTATTTATTAATGCGTACAAGTCCTTTAATAGAATACAGTTCAACTGTACTAATACTATGTTTATGATTAGGTGCAATAACTACTGTTTTTAGTAGTCTTATAGGTCTATTCCAACAAGATATAAAAAAAGTTATCGCTTATTCCACTATGAGTCAATTGGCTCGAGAATATTACTTTAAAATATTCAGGCATCAAACTATATGCGTAGAAATTATACACATAATCCATTCGCAGATAACCAAAGCTCTTAATTATTATTATAATTATATTAATGTTAGTTTTTTTAATTCATTTTTCGCAATTTATATATTGCGACAGTACTTATTTAGATTAAACCCTATATTAATGTCCGAAAAATGGGAAGCTATTATTATAAGCAAGTTAGTAGGAATCTCAGAGGCCATACGTTTGATATTAATTTTTTTTAAGTTTATAGTAAATTTAAAAGCCAAAACATTTTTTTTTTTCATCAAATATAGCTTAAATATATTCAATATTATCTTAATTTTTATATATTTTAATATTTTTTTTTATACTATAAGTCGCGTATTCTTATTAAATAAACCAGATCAAGCTTGTCGCAAGATCTTTACGACTTCTTGCCAAATTAATACTTCTATAGATAACCTAGAAAAAACCCGCAAAGCCATGGATTTAAAATTTAAACAATGATTAGCCGGTTTATTGGACGGAGACGGTCATTTTATTTTAACTAAAAAAGGGTATGCTAGTTGTGAAATAACTATGGATATGCCAGATAAAAAAGCTTTGTTTGAAATTAAACAAAAATATGGTGGATCCATAAAATCTCTTTCAAATGCTAATGCAGTAAGATATAAATTAAGACATAAAAAAGGTTTAATATTACTTCTAAATGATGTAAATGGCCACTTAAGAAATCCTACACGTTTATTGCAGATGAATAAATTATGTATTAAGTACAATATAGAATTAGTATACCCTAAACCTCTTACATTTAATAATGGATGGTTAAGTGGGTTTATAGATAGTGATGGTTCGGTTTACTTTAATGAAGCGTCAGGACAAGTATTTATAGGTATAACACAAAAAAATAAATATTTGTTAGATCCACTAATTAATATATATAGTGGTAGAATTGATATCCTTAGTCCAAAAATTGATGCATTTAAATATCTTGTTTACAGAAAGATAGAATTATTTAATTTAATTGACAATTATTTTAATATTTATCCTTTAAAAACAAGCAAAATGAATAGAATTAATTTAATTAAAGAATTTTATAAGTGTCGAGTGTCTAAAAATAATAAAGACATAAACAAATTAAAGGATTGAATTTCTTTTAAAGATAAATGAGAAAAATTTCAAGATTAATAAAGAAATGGTCCAAATTACCATAAAGCTAATGTAATTAGCTTTATGGTGTTTATATTGTGTGTTTATTTAGTACTAACTTCCTTTGTCTAGTTAATGGTGCATATATTATATTCTTTTCATACACTATACATTTATATGCTCTTGTGTCGTCTTGCGAACACTTTGGTAAAATTGTAGTAGAAATAGATTTACTAGCCACTGCATCACTTGACATGGAAGGTAATGTTTATTTAGCGATAAGGGATCTTAATGATAATGTAGCTTTTTATTTAAGATTACTTTATAGAAATAATAAAAATGTTTCCCATTTTTTTTTTTTTAACGGTTTAAAACGGTTTAAAACTAAGGCGGGATTTATATCTATGAGATATATCTAAATAGACCCGTTAGCTTATCATCTTGTTATAAAGTAATTAATCATCAAGTATTATCA
>Ga0208999_1000006_pt1 | contig 27676 bp, 17 predicted proteins | sample MedBloCAOM2_O1_FD_187714 | JGI IMG/M metagenome (GOLD analysis project Ga0208999, IMG submission 187714) | Forest soil microbial communities from El Dorado National Forest, California, USA - Mediterranean Blodgett CA OM2_O1 (SPAdes) (version 2) | ecosystem: Environmental > Terrestrial > Soil >... | reverse complement strand
GAACAGGTAGCATATTAAATGCATGGAATGGTGTTGGACTAGCCAATGTTCATTCTAATGTAGTTGCTCCTTGTTCTACTTCTCATCCTGGGTTAGCAGAATTGAAATATGCTGGTATAGCTCAAGGATTATTAGATACTGTAGTATCGTTTGTAAATAAATCGTAAATTATGTACATAAATACTGCTGTAGCTACAACAGAAAGAATTGAACCAAAGCTTGAAACAGCATTTCAGTAAGCAAATGCATCTGGGTAATCAGGTATTCTTCTTGGCATACCGGCTAAACCTAAGAAATGCTGTGGGAAGAATGTTAAGTTAACCCCTAAGAATAAAGTTCAGAAATGTACTTTACCTCAGAATTCATTATATGTTTTACCTACAATTTTTGGGGCTCAGAAATAGAAACCTGCAAATAGGGCAAATACTGCACCCATTGAAAGTACGTAATGGAAGTGAGCTACTACATAGTAAGTATCGTGCATTGCAACATCTAAACTTGCATTAGCTAATACTACTCCTGTTAATCCACCAATTGTGAATAAAGCAATAAATCCAAATGCGAAGATCATAGGTGTTGTGTATCTAATACTTCCACCATAGCAAGTTGCTAATCAACTGAAGATTTTAATTCCTGTTGGAACAGCAATTATCATTGTAGCAGCTGTAAAGTATGCTCTTGTATCAACATCTAGTCCTACACTGTACATATGGTGACTTCAAACAATAAATCCTAGTATACCAATTGAGAAAATAGCATACACCATTCCTAAGTAACCGAATATTGGTTTACCTGAGAATGTAGATATAATATGACTAATCATACCAAAACCTGGGATAATTAAAATATAAACTTCTGGGTGACCGAAGAATCAGAAAAGGTGTTGGTATAAAATTGGGTCACCACCACCACTTGGGTCATAGAATGAAGTATTAAAGTTTCTATCAGTTAATAACATAGTGATTGCACCAGCTAATACAGGTAATGATAATAGTAATAAGATAGCTGTTACAAAGATAGCTCATACAAATAATGGTAATTTATGCATTGTCATACCTGGAGCTCTCATATTTAAAACTGTTGTAATAAAGTTGATTGCACCTAGAATAGATGATATACCAGATAAGTGTAGACTAAAGATAGCTAAATCTACAGAAGCACCAGAATGTGATTGAATTCCGGCTAATGGAGGATATACTGTTCAACCTGTACCTGCACCGTTTTCAACTAATGCACTTACTAATAATAGTACTAATGAAGGTGGTAATAATCAGAAACTGATATTATTTAATCTTGGGAAACTCATATCCACTGCACCAATTTGTACTGGTACTAAATAATTACCAAATCCACCAACAGTTGATGGCATAACCATAAAGAAAATCATTACAAATGCGTGAGCTGTAATGATTACATTAAATAATTGGTGGTCTCCATTTAAATACTGTACTCCCGGTGCTGATAATTCTAGTCTAATAAGCACTGAAAAAGCAGTACCGATCATACCTGCAAATACCGCAAAGATTAAATACAATGTACCTATGTCTTTAGCATTTGTAGAGAACAATCATCTTGCCATTGCTGGAGACTAAGCAGCCATTCTGTAAGTAATCAACTCTGTTTAGAGATTTATAGTAGTACGAAATTAGCAATAAGTATATTTAGCTAATCTTATGCGGAATAGGGGGGAATCGAACACCCAAGGGGTTTAACCCGAACAATTAGCAATCGTCTTATCTTACCAATGAAAACTATTCCATTCTTTTAACTAGTCCACTAATTAAGGTGTAGAGGTATCCTTCTATTCCTCAGGTGAACAACTAGTTGGGGGTGGGGAGGGGGAGAAAGATATCATACTTTATATAGGATAAAAATTAAGCGTTTTTAGATGAGCTTAATTTTACTATATACATTCTAGCTACTTGTTGTAAAGTAAATACAGGTAAAATGTATTTAGAAAATACGAATATTAATGCTAGTAAAGTTAAAAATGAAAAAGATAATTGGTTTAAAAAGTAAAAAGGTATTAATTGTGGCATTGTTTATTTAATTATAAAGTTCCCCTTGGAAAAGAGGTCTTCGGTTACGTATGCAGTAAAGCCTATGAGGCTTTAGCTTTAATACGACATAAAAGACTAATTACTTTTATTTTAGATTTTAATCTAAAATATTAAAAATGGTACCAAAATTCCAAAACTCATCATATTTTATGTCATTTTTCAAAAACCTTATCTCTCGTTCCCTTATCTACTCTTTATGTTATTTTTATAGAGAAGGAGTATAAAGGGGTAATGATACTATATGCCGCCTCTTTTTACTTCTAAAAAGGGGTTCTCCAACTTATAATAAGTTATTACACTTGATATAGTAAAGCAGTAACAGATAAATGTAAAGTATTTAATATTGTGTTTGGGAAAATACCTAAGGCTAATGTAGGTATTAACAGTGTTACTAATAACATAAATTCTCTTCTAGATACATCCTTAGTTACCGGTAAGTATTTACTGTAAGAACCATAAGATATTCTATTATACATTCAAATAGAATAACAAGCACTAAAGAATATACCAGTAGAACCTAATACTCCAATTACAGGATTTCTTTGGAAAATACCAGATAATGATAAGAATTCACCCACAAAGTTAAGTGATAGTGGCACACCCATATTAAATAAAGTGAATAAAAAGAACATAATTGTAAATATAGGCATAGTTAAAGCTATACCTCTATAATAATTAATAGTTCTAGTATGGAATCTATGGTATAATATACCACCTACACATAAGAAAAGTGCAGGACTTACGAAACCATGAGCTATACTTAATAGAATAGAACCTTCAATACCTGTTAAAGTATTAGAGAATAAACCTAAAATTACTACAGCCATATGACAAACAGAACTTAGAGCTACTATACCTTTAAGATCAGTTTGTCTTAAAGTAGCTAATGACGCATATACTAAAGTAATAACGGCTAATGTTTGAACTAAAGGACTATAGAAATGAGTAGCATCTGGGAAAATAGGTAATAATATTCTTAAGAAACCGTAAGTAGCTAATTTTAGTATTACAGCTGCTAATATAATAGAACCACCTAGTGGTGCAGATGTATGTGCTCAACTTAGTCAAATATGTACAGGGAATAATGGAGTTTTAAATGCAAAACTAATAAAGAAAGCTAATCATAATCATTTTTGAGATTCTAGACTAATTTCTCCTGCTCATTGAATAAATTGTAAATCTGTAGAACCATAGTTGTATGCTATTACTACTATAGCTAATAACATTCATAAAGAACCAAATAGAGTATATAAGAATAACATAAATGATGCTCTAATTCTAGCTACACCACTACCTCAAACACCAATTATTAAAAATAAAGGTATTAAAACACTTTCGAAGAAAATATAAAATACTAATAAATCTAAAGAGATAAATAGACCAATTTGTAATGTTTCTAATACTAAGAAAGAAATTAAGTAGTATTTAAAATTAACATTAATATCTTCTCAGTTAGATAGTATACATACAGGTGTAATAAATGTAGTTAATAATACAAAATATATAGATAAACTATCTATACCTAAATTAAGTGTTAACGAAGTAGCACCTAATTCTGCGGCTATATTTGTAACAAATTGGTATTCGCTTGATGACGAGTCAAATTGTATTCATAATACTATTGACAGTACTAAGTTTATTAAAGAAGCTGCTAAAGCAATTCTTCTCATTTTATTTTTTTGATCTACGTTATTTTCTACAATAGGTAATAATAGTAATGAACCTATTAATGGTATAATTAATAATAATGTAAGCATTTATTTAATATATTGAAGGCTCAACCCACCTCTACACCTTCTATAAGTGTATTGTAAGAGAGCGAGTTATTTCTAGAAATAACTACGTATGTGTCACATACACAGTACTATCAAAGTAGACTGGTAAATATTTTGCGACACGAATTTTAATTTAACAATTAAAATTGTTATGACACTTTACTCATAAATAATTAGTTTTTGTCTATTCCCCTTCTATAAAAAAAGAGGAGAGAATATTAATTCTATTCCTTCCCTCCTTTCGCCTGCTCACCAAAGGTGAAGAGTGGGAGGACACCTTCTCCTTATAAGAGGAAGTGAGCTAGAGTAGATTAATAGTATTTTTCAGTAGGCTGGACTCGAACCAACAAAACACACACCCAAAGCGTGTAACTTTCCAGTTAGTTTACTGCTGATTGATTCAACATCAAATATAAATTATATAGTAAGCGTAATATGAATCGAACATATGTCTTTTCGTCATCAACAAAATGTGCTAGCCGCTGCACCATACGCCTTAATCTTTTCTTATTCACAATAATCTTTCTTATTTGTATTTAAATTGTAGTAATTACTACTCTCTTTTATTATTGATACTTGCCCGCCTTCTCACCTTTGGTGAAGGCGGGAGAGGTGTTCCTCTATTCTTTCTATTCCATCATTCACTTATATAAGGTGTTATTCTTTTTATGTCAAAAAAGAGTACAAAAAATAAGAAGGACAGGGCCTGTAATTTACGGAATTAGTTTGATTCGAACAAACGTACCTATTAAGTAAACCGTTTTCAAGACGGCCGCATTAAACCACTCTGCCATAATTCCTATTGAGACTTTTACTCTATTCCTTAGTTTATTCTCTTTTATTTAACATTTACCGGTTTTATTACTCTTACTAGGTAGAGTAGGCGGTTATATCAATTGTTGCATATTTAACACTAATCTTTTAATGTTATTATTACTATATTCTTACTTACTATAGTAGTAAGGGGGGGGGATAAAATGCAGTGCTTTTATAATTTGTGTTATATTAGGGGAAACCCCTATAATAAACATATACTAAAATGTATATGCTTGTAGATTAAATTTTAAAATAATACAGCCACAGCTTCCACTACGGCTACTCTGCTAGGACTTACGTTCAATCACTATCAATAATTGGAAACACAAATAACATTTCATACAACGGCTTATGTAAACATATATACCGCCTACAATAATATTATTATAATAGATCTTCCTCATTAACTAGCTTCCGTACGTTGACCGACAATTAGTTCATTCTAAATTAAAAGTTCACCGTTGCGTACTAATCAACGATTACTCGAAATTCCTCCTTCATGTTGCCGAGTTTCAGACAACAATTCGTTTTCAGTCTATTTTGATGATTAGCTCCTCTATAAAGTATAGCTTCACTTTGTATAGACTATTGTGGCACGACTGTAGCCCACACTATTCGGGTCATAAGGACTTGTCTTGGCCCCATACTATTCTTTAGCTCAAAGAATCACCATTAAGTAAAAATTAATGGCAGGGATTGCGTTCGTTACCGGAATTAACCTAACAGCTTACGCCACGAACTGAAGACAGCTATGTAACACCTGTATTGCTAATAATAATATATATTAAATATAAAAATATAATGGCTAGGCCATTAAATTAATAGCTATTCAAAGCGTGGTAAGATTTTTCGCGGACTGTCGAATTAAACATCATGCTTCACTTCGTTTGCTTTAGAACCGACTAATTTTTTTGTTTTCACTTTTGCAAGTATACTGGCAAGGCGGAATGTTTATCGTCTTTCACTTCGATACCCTAGATATACTAGAACATCTTACATTCATCGTTTACAGTTGGGGGTACAAAGGTCTCTAATCTTTTTTCCTATCCCAACTTTCGTGCCTTAGCGTCAATCTTTAATGGAAGACGGCCTCCGCCTTTAGTTTTCTACTTAGTATCTAAGAATATCATCTCTCCACTAAGCATTTAATCAACCTCTATTAGATTCTAGCTTCAATTATTTAAAGCTGCCTGCGCACCCTTTATGCCAATTTAAGATGACTAACGTTCGCGTCTCTGGTATTACCGAGTCTGCTGGCACCAGATTTTGGACGACACTGTTACTAAGGATATGTAATTTGTTTCCTTAGGTTAGATTTTGTATTCTTTCAGTTAGCTCGTTCACTCTTGCGAGCATTGACAAATATTCTCGGCTGCTGCTAGTATAAAACTACTCGGGGCCATCTCATCCCCAATGTGGCCAATTACTCTTTCAAGCTTGGCTATTGATCTCAGGCTTGGTAAGCTCGACCCCACCAACTACCTAGTCACTATACATCAAAATCCTATAGCGAGATTAATCTCCTTTATTTATATTCCCCATTTATGGGATCTATAGGGTATTCAACATAATTACTCACCTCTACACCTTTTTAGATTTAATCCTAAAAAAGATTTGCATGCCTTAAAACTACTGAATAACGTTCAATCGGAACCAAAATTAAATTCTATTGCTATTTTAAAGATATAAACTTAATTATACTCGTATAGTATACGCAGAAATTATATTATTTTATAATATATTATATTTGCGATATTTTTTTATTGTTGTCTCTTTTATTCCTTTTTTTATTATGAGGATATTAGAAAAAGGGGGGAGAGGATATAACCATTTTTATGCTTTAGGTGTTGTACCATGACTTGTTCAAACTCTGATACTATATGCACCTTTTTTATTTTTACCTGTAAAAGTTGCTTCTTGTACAAGATTATTTTTATTTGGAGAGATGGCTCCTTTATATGTTGATTTTACTGTTTTTTTCGGTACTACTCTTTGTTTAGCTAATCTACCACTAATTTTAATTCTAAAACCAGTTAATTGTGTAACAGGTGCAGTAGTATTTAATAAAGTGTTTTCTTTATCTGTAAGAGTTGTTACTCTTTGTCACAGTAAATTTTTAAATCTACCATAAGTACTTTTATGACTATTTATACCTAAAAACTGAGCTAATATATTACTATCATGGTATACATATTTTAATCTAACAAGTTCTAATTGAACATTAGTTTGAAGAAGTTTAGATAATAGTAGAACTAAGAAAGTTATACGTGAACGTGTGAAACGTGTTTCTTTTTTATTTGTTAGTTCTGTAGTAGGAAGAGTGTTAGAGATTTTACTTATAAATTGATTTCAATATGCAATTTTCCGAGCTTTTAATGATACTGGTCGCACGGAAGTATTTCTCCTTGTTTTTCTAACTTTATTTGTTTTTTTAGGCATATTTGGTAAAAAATATAAGATAGAGATTTTAATACCATTTGGTGTAACAGTATAAACAGGTTTACTTATTAATATAAAGAACTTTTTGAAAAAAGCGATTAATATACTATTAATAGATGCTATTCTGTGTTTTGATGAAGTTATAGCACTATTTCTAGTAAAATGTTTAGTGATATTATTAATCATATTATTAAATTATTATTAATATAAGGCTCTAATAAAACAGAGGGTTTAAACATATAATAGTTTAATTTAAACCTTGAAATTTATTCTGTGACCTTAATCTAAGTTTAAGAAGTAAAAGCTTCAATATTTATTGAAGTCAAAACTATTAGCCGAAAAAAGGAGTTGAACCTTTGTTTTACCGTCATGAGTGGCATGTTCTAACCAACTGAACTATTAAGGCAAAAGATACTTTTACTCTAGAAGAGTGGGGGAGAAGGAGAGAAATAAAATGCAGTAGTATATGTTTTGTTAGTAATACTGTAAGACAAGTTATGTAACATCTGAATTTTCGTCTAATATCTACAGTTAATAAACTGTGGGTGAAATATAGGAGTTATTTTTTCACATAATTATATTTACCTATAGTAGAATAACTATAACTATGATAATTTTCTGTACAATTACCATATTGCCTAGTTAAATATTCTTTTCCTCTTCTACTCTTCTCCTTTTGTTCTTTTTTTATGATAAAAAAAGAGTAGGAAGAGGAAGACATATTATAGAATATTTTATATATCTTATACCACCTTGAACCTTCGCTAAATACACCCAAGGGAAATTGGGTTTAGTATTCCAGATTTAGTTCACTAACGGGTAAAATTCCAGATTCGAACTGGAACCGACAGAGCCACAGACCATCATTCTACCCTTGAAATAATTTTACCTCTTTTAACTGTATATATTTCTATAAGATAAAGGGGGGAGAAATAGAAATTAAGTATTAAGCAACTTTTTTATAAAAGGCAGATAACATAATTGGTGCTAACATAGATAATAATAAAATAAAACTAGTTAAAATTAATAATATTGCACTATTAGTATATAGGTTATGTCCTAAAGCCTCAACTTGAGTATAGTCTAATAAATTAGCATCTGCTAAATAAGGCGAAGCAGTAGCGTGTAAAGAAACTAAATTGTTTAAAGCTCCCATGTCAACACTTGTAGATGGTGATATCGATACAAGAGAATTTAAAGAATGCAGAACGTTTAAAGAAGTTTGGAATAGATCAGTAACTGATCCAAATATTGCAAAAATAAATAAAGCCGCTATGATAAGGGCTAATGGTAAATTTTTAGTGTAGTCCGTACCTACTTCTAATATATCTGTTAATTTAATATTAATCATCATTAAAATGAATAAGAATAATATAGCTATGGCACCTACATATACAATAATATAAGAAATACCTATAAAACTAATACCTGTAAACATTAAATAAATAGCTGAATTAACAAAAACAGAAATTAAAAATAATACAGAAATAACAGGATTTTTAGAAGTAATAACAAGTAAACTAGATATTACAGCAAATACTGCAAAAATATCTTGGGCTATTGCGATATTTAACATAATTAAAGAGAGTATTTTTTTCTAGGTATAATCATCTAGACATGTATTCCAAAATCTACTGTACCATCCTACACTTATATTTTTAGAGGAGGGATACAATATTATTTGTATAAATAATTAAACCTTACCTGGGAAGTCCTGGAGTTATATATTTATATGTTTAAATTTAAGCACAGCATTTAATTTTTATATATTATGAGCCTCTTCTCTTCCTTTTTCTTTTTCTTCTACTTTTTTATGTAAAAAAGAGGGAGAAGGGAGCGAGTGAAGAGAAGAAGGGCGGCCAACAGAAAATATATGGTATATTCCAAAACATTCTATTGCTAAGAAGCTCAAACTAGTTAGAGGAGATTCGAACTCTCTCATATATAAATCATTTTATTATTGGTCTCCTATTCCTCTTCTCCCTTCACTTCCTCAGGTGAACAACTGGTTATCCTTCGGGGAGTAGTGGATAGGCGAGGACACTTCCTACTCTAGATAAGAAGAGAGCAGGTTATAAAAATATGATAAAATATATATACCCAGTGTAACTATATTTATTCTGTTCTTTTGTTCTAGAAGAGGGGGTTGTAAGTACAGAATTATAATGCGTATTTAATAGCTATAGACTATTTGTTTTTAGAAACAGCTAAGTCCATTAAAGTGTTTTCAACTACACCTGTAACTGGTACTATAGCAAGGAATCATGCAAAGTATAAGAATGTAGAAATTTGACCAATTTCTAAGTAAGGACTTTCAGGGTGTTGGCTACCAATTCACATTAAAATAAAGAAATTTGCAGCAAATACTCAGAACATAAATTTCATTATAGGTCTAAATTGGCTACCTCTAACTCTAGATGTATCTAATAAAGGCATAGCTAATAAAATGAATAATGAAGCAAACATAGCAATTACACCTAGTAATTTATTAGGAATAGATCTTAGGATTGCATAGTAAGGTAATAAATATCATTCAGGCACAATAGATGCAGGTGTTTGCATTGGATTAGCCATTATATAGTTATCTGGATGACCCATAGCATTAGGAGCATAGAATACAAAGAATGATAAAGCAAGAATAAAGAATAGTACTGTAACTAAATCTTTAAATACAAAATAAGGATGCATAGGTATTCTATCTAAGTTACCTGTAATACCTAATGGGTTGTTTGATCCGTGTGTATGTAATGAAAGTAAATGCATTGCTACTAGTGCTGCTAATACAAAAGGTAATAAGTAATGCAGTGAAAAGAATCTATTTAAAGTAGCGTTTGATACACTAAATCCTCCTCAAATAAATTCAACTAATGATTGTCCTATTCAAGGTATAGCACTTAAAAGGTTAGTAATTACTGTAGCACCTCATAGTGACATTTGTCCGTATGGTAAAACATAACCTAGGAAACCTGTAGCCATCATAACAACTAAAATTATTACTCCGATAGCTCAAGGTAAAGTTCTAGGTGATCTATAACTTCCGTAGTATAGTCCTCTAGCAATGTGTAAATATACACAAATGAAAAAGAAAGATGCTGTATTGGCGTGAGTATATCTAATAGCTCATCCGTAGTTTACATCTCTCATTATATGTTCTACTGATGCAAAAGCTAAATCAACATTTGGTGAATAGTGCATTGCTAAAAATATACCAGTTAATATTTGTATAATTAAACATAGACCTAACAATGAACCAAAATTTCACATATAAGAAATATTAGCAGGTTGCGGTGAATCAACCATATAGGAGTTAACTAAACTTAGAATAGGATGACTTTTTAATATTCTCATAATTTTACATATTCTTACCTTTAGCCAATTAGCAGAGCTAATTTGACGAGTAGGGCTGTATTCCCTTCTATAGTGTAAACTATAGTGAATACCCAGAAAAACGTCTGGGCCTCGTTTTTAATACCTTTTACTCCTTCTCTTAAAAAGAAGATAATAGTGTATTATATATTAAACGATAGCATAGCAAACTGTATATACTTATCTACTTTCCTTCTACTTTTTACTCTTTTTTTATAAAAAAGAAAAGGAAGAAAAGAACGCCTCTTACCCTCCTATAGGAGGGTGAGGCGAGATATTAGGTATTTGTGTTACAATTTTTGTAGTATAGACAAATAGCATTGTTTGATGCTCAAATACTTTTAAAGTATATGGTTCCAATTATGGCCTCCAAAAACTATTCTAGAGAAGGAAGCGATATAAAAAATAGGGGAAATATATAAAAAGCGAAGGAGTGGGTTTAAAAGAAGTAAGATACTATACAGAATATAAATATGTCTTTTAAGACTACCCCTTTTAACTGCAATTTGTAACTGACCAACACCTTGGATAACTAAAAAGTTAGTGTAGATAGATTAAAATAAAGGGGGGTATGTAGTATATTTATATATTACACTTGTTCTAATCATACTAAGAAGTTTTCTGCTTCAACACCTTCAATAGCGATTGGCATGAAACCATGGTACACACCGCATATTTCAGAACATTGACCATAGAATACTCCTGTTCTTTTTATGATAACTGAAGTTTGATTTAATCTACCTGGAACTCCATCAATTTTTAAACCTAAAGAAGGTATTGCAAAATTATGAATTACATCTCTTCCTGTAACTATAAATCTTACATGTGTATCAACTGGTACTACTACTCTGTTATCAACATCTAAGTTTCTAAATTGTCCTAATTCTAAGTCTGATTCAGGAATCATATAAGAATCAAATTCAATAGGATCTCCTTCTTCTCTAATAAAGTCAGAATATTCATAAGATCAGAATCATTGGTTTCCAGAAACTTTAATAGTTAAAGCAGGAGAAATAACTTCATCTAACATATAAAGTAATTTAAAAGATGGGAAGGCAATAGCAACTAGAATTAATGCAGGAGAAACAGTTCAAATTAATTCTATTAATGTTCCATGATTAGCGTATTTATACGTAATAGGTGATTTTTCTGTTCTATAGTTAATCATTACTGAACATAGCATTCAAGATACTCCAACAAAAACTAATACAAGATAGAAAAAGATAGAATCGTGTAGTGCTACAATACCAGTATAACCTGGTGAAGCACCATCTTGGAATGCGAATTGTAGAGGTTCAGGTACGTCGTTATAAACGATTGTTTGTGTAAATAATTGATACATTGAATTTAACATAATATATTATTAATAACCATTCTATGTTTCACCTATATTCTCCTCTGGAACAAAATGACTGAAGGAGATTCTCCTACGGAGAGGTGAAGACTTATTAAAATGGAACCGAGTAAATTAAGGAATAGAGTAATCGAAACCCTGTAGGTACTGTGTAAAAGTACTGCTTTACCACTAAGCTAATTCCCTTCAACTAGTTGAGCACTTCACCTATGGTGAGCAAGGTGAGTAGTATATATAACATATAACACTTTTATATATTAAATACCACCTCTCCCTAACACCTTATATTTTAAATCAAAAAGGAGAAGGAAGAGTAGCGGAAGGGAATAAAAATTGAAAACAGTCAGGCTCGAACTGACGACCTTAGCATTAAAAGTACCACGCTCTACCAACTAAGCTATGTTTCCTAAATTTAAGAATTTCCCTCTTTTTTAATAAAAAAAAAGAATAGAAGGTGTAAGGATGGAGCTCAACTAGTCGAGGAGCGGATATTAAAAAGAATTAAGTTTTGTTCATATAATTATTGTTGAATTGATCAGACTTGAACTGATAATTTCCATTACCAAAAAATGACGGGTTGCCAAATTACCCTACAATTCATTTAATTATGAATGCTTTTCTACACAAACTTTTTGTACTACTTTTACTACATTAGCTAGGGACAGACCTTGGACTAATCTTTTTAGTTCAGTATACTATTATAGATACAGTAATAAAACCAGGTTTAAGTTTTTATTAGTAATCTATAAGGGGGGGGGTGGGAAATATTGTTATAACAATGTGTTGTAATTAGCTACCTCATCAGTAAACACTGATAAATAAGAATAGTCACACCACATCCACGAAGTGTCAATATAAAATAGCTGATTCATAACCTAAATGGTGGTTATTTGTAGAATGGTATGAAAGAATTCTAAAGAATCCTACCGCAATAAATATTGTACCTACAATAACGTGAAGTCCATGTAAACCTGTAGAAGCAAAGAATACTGTACCATATACACTATCTGCGATAGTAAATCCGGCTTGTTGGTATTCAACATATTGTAAACCAGTGAATATTAATGCTAATATAATAGTATAAACTGTACCTCATACTGCAGCACTTCTATTACCTTGAATTAAGGCGTGGTGTGCTCAAGTAACAAAAGCACCACTAGATAATAAAATAATAGTATTTAATAAAGGTATAGCAAATGGATCTAAAGGTGTAATACCTATAGGAGGTCAAGAACTACCTAATTCTATTGTAGGAGCTAAACTTGAATGGAAATAAGCTCAGAAAACACCTAAAAATGCGAATACTTCACTTACAATAAATAAAGCTACACCTAGAGTTAAACCTTTTCTAACTTCAAATGTATGAGCACCTAAATATGTACCTTCTGCAATAATATCTCTAAATCATAGAGTCATAGCTCCGGCTGTTAATAAAAAACCTAAAGTTAGAAGAAGACCTCCTGAAACAAAACCATGCATATATAATACTGCTGATACTGTTAAACTTAATAAAGCTAAACTAGTTAATAAAGGTCAAGGTGATTGATCCACAAGATGGTATGGATGAGATTGATAATCTGTTCGTTGTATATTTGTCATTTTACACCCTAAAGAGTATAATACCGTGTTTTAAATATATCACTAATAAGTAATATTAACGGTTACCTAGATATTAAGGCCTAAGTGATTTGAACACTTCTAAGATCCGTTATGAGCGAATTGCATTGCCAACTATGCTAAAGCCTTTTTTGGCCTTGGATTTCAATTATTAATTAGGGTGAGAAGGAATCGAACCTCCCTCGCATATAAATACAGTTGTTTTACAGACAACCCCTATTACCATTCTGGCATCACCCTTTTTTTTCAAATAATTGAAATCCTACCTATAAAATATATATTCTCTTTTAATCTTAATAGTATGATTATAACAGTTCACTTCCTTTTGTTTTTTATCCGAAAAGAGGTAGAAAAACTACCCAACTTAAAATTAAACTACGATAAATTTATTAACAACGTTAATACAAAACATTAAAACGTTCAAATCCTGAGCTTTACGTTATAGAGCCATCAAATGAGAAACCTTCTGAGATTATAAGTACTATATCATAGCAGGAGTAATTATTGTAACAGTATCAGGATATACGTATGTACAATATGATGAGTTAACTCAAGGACTAAATGATTTCATTCGATCCTTTTACCCTGGTTGAGGAGGGATTCCTATATATTATATTAATATAAAATAAATACCGACGGGGTGACTTGAACACCCTTCTACTTATTACAAGTAAGTGATTTTGACCAGTTAAAATAAATCGGCTACTGCTACTTTTAAATACAAATATTACTACTATTCCCTCCTTTCGCCTGCTCACCAAAGGTGAAGAGTGGGAGGATACCTTTTGGTCGAAGGCGATGGAAAGGGGAGTTATTAGTTATAAATAATTATAAAGGTGCTATGTCGAAAGCCACTAAAATACTTGGAACAAGTATAGTAAAGGCAATTGCAATAGGCAATAATTGTGTTCACATTACTAAGATTAATTGATCATATCTAATTCTAGGTAAAGTTGCTCTAGAATGAACGAATAAAAATACAAAGAAGCAAGTTTTAAGACCTAAAATAATAGATTGTAAATTAATAATAGTGTCATTTACAAACACTTCTGGCATTAATCATCCACCCGTAAATAATATAGCACTTAATGTACTCATTAATAAGATAGAACAATATTCACCTAAGAAAAAGAATACAAATATTATAGCTGAATGTTCTGTAAAGAATCCCGCAACTAATTCAGATTCTGCTTCTTGTAGATCGAAAGGAGTTCTAGAAGTTTCAGCTAGAATTGATATAAAGAAAAGTATAAATACAGGTAATAATGGAACTATATATCATATAGCTTGTTGGCTTTCAATAATAGCAGTTAAATTAAATGTCCCAGATAATAAAACTACTATAATAACCGCTGTACTTAAAATTAATTCATATGAAATCATTGCAGCAGTACTTCTTAAAGAACCTAAAAAGGCATATTTAGAATTACCTGATCATCCTGCAAATAAAACCCCGTAAATACCTAAGCTAGATAATGCTAAAGTATATAGTAAACCTAATGAGAAATCAAAAATTACTAAACCTTCACCAAAAGGTATTACACCTCAACCTAGTAAACTAAATACTAATGTAGCCATGGGTGCTAAATAAAATAATACTTTATTGGAATTTGCTGGTACAATTATTTCTTTAACTACTAATTTAAGAGCATCTGCAAACGGTTGCAGTATACCAAATACTCCTACAATATTAGGACCAACCCTTCTTTGAGCGGCCGCTAACATTTTTCTTTCTACTATTGTAACAAAAGCTACAGCTAATAACATTGGAACAAGTACAACCAATACTTCTAGTAAATTAAATAATGTACTCATTTGTTTAGAAATTTATAAAATTTACCTAATCTTTTTGAAAAGGAAAGTTAATATTAGTTTATAATAAAATTATAATAACGTTAACTCGTTGAATATTATATTTACTTATTATACTTTTGTATATAAAAGTTATTTCCTATTATTTGGATGATATTTCTCCTTATGGAAATATATAATATTGCATAGGATTACTGATTATGTAATATATTCTTTTTATTCTCTAGAGTGAGGTATAAGGTTTAGCCTTAATATACAAGGACAAGAGGGAACGATCCTCTACCTACCGTTTTGAAGACGGATATACTGCCATTATACTATGTCCTTTTTGCTAACCTTTAACTATTAGGTATTAAGGTGAATCGAACACCTGTACATTCATTAACAGTGAAGTGCCTTACCACTAGGCTATAATACCGAATTTAGTTTTCTATTTAGGTTGATCTTTACTACTCTTCCTTTTGTTCTTTTTGTAAAAAGAGTACAAGGAGAAGAAAGAATTAAATTCATTTTGGGATTCGAACCCAAACCCAATATCTTAGAAGGATAAGGCTACTACCAATTAAGCTAAATGAACACTACTATATATTTATAGCATACCCTTATTCTTATTATTTCCTTTACTTTTTTAGGTGAATAGCATTACTCTTAGATTTTAAAAACTAGAGGTAAGGATTTAAATAAGAACAATCTTATTACTTTTACTCCTTTCTTTTGTAAGAGTAAGTGTCCCTTGGAGAATAAAAGACAAAGATTTAGAGGGAATCGAACCCTGTTTAGATTTTTACACCTGATCAAATTTGCAATCTGACTACAGTACCAACTGTAAACTAAACCCTACTTTACTTATATAAGTATATATCCTTTATAGGGTTAAAATCAATGTACAGGAATATAAAGTATAAAATCATTATATAAATATGTAACCTCTACCAGACTCGAACTGGCTCTTCCGACGTGAAGGGTCGGAGTACTAACCGATTATACTAAAAGGTCTTTTATATAAATATATATTAATGGCTTTCCTCCTCTGACTCTTTTTACAAAAAGAAGAAAAAAGAATAGAAAGAAAGAATAAAGGAAGGGCTAGGTATATAATAAATATATGTCTATTCTGTCTCCTTATGGGCACTTTTTGGTTCAAACATCCTACGAGATTCGAACTCGTACCTTTATGCTTCGAAGGCAAACGCTGTACCATTCAGCTAAAGATGCATTACTTTAGCAAATTATTTTTATTTATGAGTACCCCGGCTCGAACGGGGATCTTTCGCTTGGAAGGCGAGGGCATTAACCAATTAAGCAATACTCATTATTATGTTCTAAATTTGGCTACATTAATAACCTATCTCTTTTATACAGGTCTTCTACCACTCTTCACCTTTGGTGAGCAGGAGAGTGGATATAAAGGCGGAAAATACTTATTCAAAATACGAGTAAAGAGACTTGAACTCTTACATCAAATGACACTGTATCCTAAATACAGCCTGGCTACCAATTTCAGCATACTCGCTATTAATATAATCTCCACCCTTCCCTTCCCTAACTAGTTGTTCACCTGAGGAAGTGAAGAGTAAGAAGGGGCGGGGAACGGGAAACAAAAGCGTACGAACAAAGAGACTCGAACTCTTACGGAATAATTCCACTTTTTCTTAAGAAAAGACTGGCTACCAATTTCAGCATGTTCGCTAATTAGCTTAAGTATAACTTATTCTATACTTATATTAACTGGCCTCTTACTTCCTTCTGTAATAAAGGAGAATAAAGAGACTAAGAAAGTATAAATTTAGACTCGTTGCCTTGTATACTACCCTCTGTACCTTTATATTTTCCTCCTATTGTAGAACAAAAGGAAGAAAAAGGTATTGCGAGGGTACGGTATATTGCTCTAAGTTTATAGAAAAAATATGCCCCCTCCCCGAAGGATACCTCTCCATTCATTCACTTGTTCTTTTACTCTAGAGTAGAAGGTGAGCAATAGGAGAAGCAGGTTTTTTGGTATATATTGTTAAATATATAAGATATATGGTTCTAGAAAGTGATATAATAAATTAGTAGTGCTAAGCTAAAAGACTTACGCCTCTTGCACATGCACCCTATGTATTCCTTACTCTAAGAGTAAGGATAAAATAGAAATCATCTGTTTCTTATTTATACAGAGTATCTAAAGGTTGGTTTCGAGCTTAATATGCTTTCAGCTCTTATCCATTATGTTTGTGGCTACCCAACTATGCATTATTAATACAATTGGTACACTATAGAAACACAGCCATCTGATCCTTTCGTACTGAGAGGCCATCCTTTTTTTACTCTTTATTTCTATGGAGGATAGGGACTATACTGACTCACGTCGTATTAAACCCAACTCACGTACCTTTTTACTCGGCGAACAGCCGAACCCTTCCGAGCCCCTACACCCGGAGGATAAGATGAGTCGACATCGAGGTGCCGATCCGCGGTATCGATATGAACTCTCTCCCGCGACTAGCCTGTTATCCCTAGCGTAACTTTTATCTATTGAACGACGGCTATTCCATGATATACCGCCGGGTCACTATGCCCTTCTTGCGAATCTGATCGACTTATATGTCTCTCAGTCAAGCTTGCTTTAGCCATTACGCCTTCTTAACCTTACATGGTTAATCGATTTCCATCCGATTTTAGCAAACCTTAGTATGGCTATATTTACCTGATAATTATAAAATTAAAAATTTGGATGCCTTTGATACTCTATTAAAGGCTTCCGCCCCAGACAAACTGCCGGGTTGTCATATGTATCCTTATACAGTTTTTCAACTTAAAGGTTTAACATTCAATCAATATTGGTTAAGGTCTTTCACTTGCGTCCTGTCGACTCCCTTATATTGCTACACCCAAATCAAAAAAATGTGATAACAACTTACAGTAAAGCTGCTAGGGTCTTCCCGTCCGACCATAGACAAACCGCATCTTCACGGCTAATTCAATTTCACTGAGATGCTTGTAGAGACAGTGGCGCAATCGTTACTTTATTCATGCAGGACCGTATTTAGCGGACAATGAATTTTGCTACCTTTGGATCCTTATGGTTAAGACCGCCATTGACCAGACTTTCACTTAGTAAAAATACTCACCTCGTTTATATTAATGGCATTGGGCAAAATTCGACAACTATACAAGTATTTTCATCTTAGCAGTTATCTGTGTTTTTAGTAAACAGTCGGTGCGCCCGATTTTGTGACACCATTATTCTCTAAATAATTATAGAGTAAATGGTTCCTCATCTCGTCTAACTTATGAGGACAATTTGCCGAGTTCCTTAACAAGCATTATCTCATCGCCTTAGTATACTCTACCTACGAACCTTTGTCGGTTTAGGGTACGGTGGAATAGTAAATTCTTTTCAAGATCATAGATTAAATAATATAAATATTACTTTATCCTGCGCAATATTATTAGTATGCGGATTTTCTTTACTATACTCATCAACAATATTTAGTTTTAGAGGCCGCATTCACGTTAAGAGGTTAAACCTAGATTAACAACCCTTTCGTATTCGGCGAAATGGATTAAACCATTTTTTTACGTTACTCATGTCAGCATAATCTCTTCAGTTTTGTCCAAACAATGAAACACTGTTCTTCGTCCTCACTGAATGTTCCACTACCTACTTCATATTAATAATTATTTAATATAAAATAACACAGTATCGGTAATCGTCATAGATCCGTTAAATTTTCGGCGCGTTTCTCCGGTTTGTCTTAGAAGACAAGATTTAGACTATTGCGTTGTTACACGATCTCAAACACTCGCGACTGCCAGGCGAATTGAATAGTTGTATACGGAGAAAAACTTCCTTATTTTCACTTAAACGATATTTTGGAACCTTAAACATGTGCTCACGACTGTTTTCATCTCGACCACCCACCTTATCATGAATAGTCTGGCTATCAATAAACAATTTATGTAATTCCGAGGTTAACTACCAAAGGTAGGGTTGCAAAGCCCCCCAATTTAACTTTAACGTATGGTAATCAAAGCTGTACCTTCATAAATCTATATTGATGTGATACTTAAATATCTTTCGTGGAAAACCAGCACAATAGGTTAGATTGGCCTTTCACCCCTTACCACAGTTCATCGGAGAATTTTGCAACATTCAACCGTTCGGGCCATTATACCCTGACCATGGCAAGATCACCTATCTTCGGGTCTAATACGAGTAACTATACCATATTATAATATATATAAATACATATTTCTATTAACTAGTCGCTTTCGCTAAGGTTATTAACCTTGCTACTCCTATTAAGTTGCTGACCCATTATACAAAAGGTACGCAGTCGTTTATTTAACTCCTGCTGCTTATAAAGTTACTTTTTCATTACGTGTTCTCCGGGCTTACTGCCCGTCTTTAATGCACTTTCCTTCACAGTACTTTGCACTATAGCTATTTTTAGAGTACTTAGCCTTAGATGATGGTTCACCTATATTCCGACAAAATATCCTTCGTCGTACTCATTTTTATAACGTATTAATACGCTATATTTTAAATATATTTTAATTTACTTATTACGGGACTTTGACCCTCTATGGTTTAATCTATATTTGTTGTATAAATTATATTACGTAAAAATACCCAATTTAAACTTAATGTTCCTTAGTTTCCCAGAGGGAAATAGGAAATACATATCCATTAAAGGATTAGTATTAAATTATTATTATATTTAATTTTGTGGCTAGTCTGCTTTCACTCGCCGTTACTAACAGAGTCTCAGTTGATTTCCTTTCCTTTCCTTACTACAATGATTTGGTTCGGGAAGTTATGATAATAAAGGTTTCCCTTAGGACAGCAATCTATTTTAAAATTAGTATTTTACGATTGCCCATTGAAGTTTCCTTTTTCTCTAAAAATGCTTTGATTTCCAAAATAACCTCTTTAAATTACTTTCTAGTGTTTTCCATATATTCACCGATACTTTTATTGTGATTTTATTTAAAAATGTCCAAATGAGGGGATAAAATATAATATATATTATTATAGGAAGCAGGTGTCGGAGTATTATATAAACCCTATATCTGCTAACATTGCGAGAGTGGCAGGATCTACGTCTATTCCATTAAGATTAAAACGCCCAATTTCGTCGTATCACTGATCTGATGCTAGACCAAAATTTTGTAAAATTTCAATTAAGTTTTCAGCTCCGGGTTCATTATCTATTACAACTGGTAAAGCATCCGCTATATTATTAAATATTCCATTTTGAACAATAGGATTATTCAATACAGCCTCCGCTTTTTCTTCCATGTCCGGAACGTTTCTTAAAACTTCTAGTGCGGGCTCATATCGTAAAACTAGTATTAATACGAATGTTAAAGTGATAGGTACTAATCCGACTTCAAGTATATGGAATATTTGATTATATAATGTAGGATCATTGTCTGCTAATATTTCTTCTAATGGATGTCATAGTGTTTCAGATTCGACCGTATGTACATCTAGAAGATATGGTCGAATATGTTCTATAATTGGACTCATGTCATTTTCTAATTCGAAAATATTATCTAAATATTCTCCAGTTTCATCGTATGATAATTCTGGAATCATTAAACTATTTGGTACCATTGTTTGCTTGTACTTTTCCTTTAGGAAACATTTAAAATTTAAACCGTGTTCCATATCAACTTTATATTAATATATATAGTTAAAATAAAACAAATAGTTATAAAACTTCTCTCGAAAGATAATTTAAATAACTAGGCACAGCTTTTAGTGTAAAAAAGTATAATAAAAGGTGTTTGTTATTCACCTCTAAGTTTTAGAAAAAGGGGGTTAATAAAAAGGCCAAAATAGCTGTACATTAATATTAATGTAAATCTATAGCGTCTTTAAGATATGAACAAGTTAATAAACAGAATACATACGCTTGTATTACTGATACTGCAATTTCAAGTCCACATAATAATATGAAGATAGCAAAAGGCACTAAAGTAACAAAGAATACAATTATACCACTAGTAAATAGTTTAGCTAAAAGTCCAGAAAGGATTTTTAATAATGAGTGTCCCGCTACTAAGTTTGCAAATAACCGCACCCCTAAAGAGAAAGCTCTCGCTATATAAGAAATAAATTCAATTAAAACTAACATAGGAACTAAAGCTATAGGTGTTCCAGCAGGAACGAAGAATGAGAAGAAATGTAATTTATGTGTAGCTAAACCTAATATAGTTACTCCCATAAAAATTGTAACACTAAGACCTAATGATACTATTACAGATGTTCCAACTGCGTATTGGTATGGTACATTACCCATTAAGTTACTAATTAAAATAAAGAAGAATAATGAATAGATAAAAGGTAAGTATTTTTCATTAGAACTACCTATTTGAGATCTTACGATATTTAATAGACTAGCATGTGTTGTTTCTAATGAAATAGATCAGTTATTTGGTACTAATTTTTTGTCATTATTTCCTACAAGATGTAGTCCTAATACTAAGAATAGTGTTAATAATGAATATAAACTTAAGTTAGTAAAAGATAAATTTATATAACCAAATAAAGGAGCATTTATGTTAATATAACTAACTACTTCAAACTGTTCTAAAGGTGAGTTAATAAGGAATGGTGTTAATGTCATAATTTGATTGTATTTTCGCCTTTAGACCCCTACGAGTACAGGCGAAAAAAAAGAGAACGTTTTGATTAAACACTATCGTGTTACTATTAGCATATATTATAATAATATAATACTATATATACACTGTTATTATTTTTTAATATTGTGGAGATGCTGGAAATCGAATCCAGACTCTTGTGTTGCAAACACAGCAGACTACCATTATCTTACACCCCCTACTCTCATATTTGACTATTACCTCCATTCGTTCTTCTACTCCAGAACTCTTAGTGCTGTACCTTTTTATTTAAAAAAGTAATACTTTGAAGGATATTTAAATATATTAATATTTGTCCAAGGGGTGACTCGAACACCCTCCCCAAAATCTTCAGTTTCGTGCTCTACCAGTTGAGCTACCCGGACTAATATATATTAGTATATATTCTCTTTTACTTATAATATCTTTAATAATACCTCTAAAAGATAAAGGGGGCAATGCCCAAACGGGCCTTAATATTTGAATTCAAATATTATTATGAGTATAATAATAAGAATGCAATCATTAAAGCAAATAGACCTGTAGCTTCAGATAGCGCAAATCCTAAGATTGCGTATGCGAATAATTGTGGTCTAAGAGCTGGGTTTCTAGAAGTAGCTGTAATTAAACCTGAGAATACGATACCGATTCCTACTCCGGCACCGGCTAATCCGATTGTAGCTAAACCTGCACCTATGTATTTTGCTGCTGCTAACATTTTTCATAAAAATATGAATGATCCCCGAAAAATTAAAAAGTATATAATTAATTTAGCATAATAATCTTAAGACCTTTCAGCCTAGGAAATTATCTGTAAATTTTAAAATAAATTTATCAAGAATTTAACCTTTAAATGATAATACATATGTTATCTCTTTTAGAGTTCTTCCTTTTGCTGGAGAGGGGGAGGTGATAGTTACTCTACATTATACGTTTTTTGTTTTTGGTGTGGCAAAGATTAAAGCAACACTTAAAATGATTAATAATCTTATTTCTGTCATATTATTTGTAATAATAGAGAAAGAATTATTACCAGTTACGGCATCGGTATTTATAAATATAGGTAATAATACTATAAATAAAATACTAATAAATCCTAATACAATATATAGTGCATAACTTGTAACTATTCCTGTATCTAATCTAGAAATATTTAAACCTGTATTACTTAATACAGAAGCCAGTCCATAAGGACCAACAGATTCAATTACTCCTCTATCTAATACTTTAGTTACTGTATAACCTAATTTCATACCTTTAGCAATAATTAATTGATTTAATATTACATCTAGTAAGAATTTACCATTTAAGAAAATATAAATATTTCTAAGAACATTAATATCTGTTAGATCAATTAAGAATTTAGGAGATATATTATAGAAATATATAGCTAAACCTGCACCAATAACACTTAAAATTGAAGGTAATAATTTATATAATAATGGTATTGAGAATTCCGCTTCTATTAATGTAACATTATTAGGGTGTGTAAATACACTATTCGCCAAGAAGTCAGAACCCATACCTACAAATAAGTCTGAGAAAATATACCCAAAGAATATACTAAATAAAGATAATACTACTAGAGGTATTATAACATGAATACTAGCTTCGTGAACATTTAAATAACTAGTTTTATTGGCATTAGGATAACTTAAGAATACTAAAGAAATTAATCTAAATGAATAGAAAGCAGTTAGAGCTGCTGTGATTGTACCTAAAGTATAAGCAGTAAATCCTGTTACTGTATATTGAGCATAAGCTAATTCAATTATAAGATCTTTAGAATAGAAACCACTTAATCAAGGTAAAGCCATTAATGATAGTGACCCTACAATTACAGCAGAATATACAAATGGTAAGAATTGTTGTAATCCACCCATTCTTCTAATATCTTGAACATCAGATAATGAATGAATAATAGCACCCGCAGATAAGAATAATAAAGCTTTAAAGAAGGCATGTGATGACATATGAAGTAAAGCCACATCATATTGACTTAAACCTATAGCCATAAACATATAACCTAATTGTGATACAGTACTAAAAGCAATAATTCTCTTTAGATCATTTTGTAATAATCCTGAAGCTGCTGCAAATATAGAAGTTACGGCACCTACTCATGTAATTACACATAATGCAGTAGGACTATATTCTAATATAGGACTAGATCTAACTAATAAATAAATACCTGCTACAACTAGTGTAGCCGCATGAAGTAAACTAGAAACAGGAGTAGGTCCCTCCATTGAATGTGGTAATCATGTATTCAAGAATAATTGTGCAGATTTCGCTGAAGCACCACCTAATAATAAAAGTGCTATAATAGTTGTAACTGTTTCATTCATATAAGGAATTATTGAGAAAACTGTTGAGTAATCTAAATTTCCTACTGCTCAAATCATACTAAATAAACCTAATGTTAATAAAGTATCCCCAACTCTATTTTGAGTTAATGCTAATACTGCTGCTTTTGTTGCGGCTATTCTTGTAAATCAGAAATTGATTAATAAGTATGATACAACTCCAATACCTTCTCAAGCTAAGAACATTAAAAGATAGTTATCCGCTGTAACAAGTAATATCATAAAGAAAGAGAATAGAGTTAAATATGAGAAGAATCGTTGATTATGAGGATCTTCTTTCATATAATCTACAGTATAAATTTGAACAAAAGTTGATACTAATAATATAGGTATTAACATAACCACAGTTAAAGTATCGAATGAAAATGCTCAAGACACATTTAATAATCCTGAGTCTATTCAACTAGGTAGTTGTATATAAACTGGACTAGCACATACTCCTACTTCATAAAAGGCTGTTATTACCATAATAGAAGTAATAACTAAACTAGAAATAGTTATAAACTGAGCACCAGTGCTTCCTAATTTTCTACCTAGTAGACCTGCTACTGCTGAAGCTAATAAGGGTAAAAATAAAATAGATAAATACATTAAGTTCTTAATGAAATATTTCCTCTTAATCTATAGTATGCTACTAAAATACTTAATCCTATTACAGATTCTGCACCTGCAATTGAAATTATATAAACACTAAATAATTGACCTGTGTTATCATTAAAATTGTAGGAACTAATTAAAATTAATAGAGTTACTGCTAATAGCATCATTTCTATTGATATAATCATTAAGATTATATTTTTTCTATTTAATACAAAACCTAGAATTCCTGAAATAAATAATAACAATGATAAATTCATAATGTAATTAATATATTTTCCTTTAGGAAACATTTAAAATTTAAACCGTGTCCCTAATCAACTTTATATTAATATATATAGTTAAAAATAAAACAAATAGTTATAACTTATCATTTGATAGTTTATAACTAGGCAAACGAATCTTTTGGGACTCGAACCCAAATTTTCATAAGTGACGCTTATGTGTTCGAACCAATTAAACTAAAGATCCTAATACTTTTATTTATATACTTATATTTAGATATGTATAAGGCGACGTCAGGATTTGAACCTAAACCAATAGATCATGAGTCTATTATGCTACCAATTGCACTACATCACCATTTATTTGTTCTTTCCCCTCCCTAGAACACTTATTCTTTTTAAGAGTGGATAGAAATAAAATTATATTATTCCCTTTTAAACTATGCTAACACCTTCACTTCATCCTTCGGGGAAAAGGGGGATTTATATAACCAAATATTACTTATTAGAATTTCTAGAAACAGGTAACATAGATTTTAGAGCACCACTACCTAATTCGTAAACGAATCCTACAGTTAGTACACTAAAGAAAATTAATACTACTCAGAAACCTAAAGAACCAACTTCGTACAGAGTTACTGTAATTGGGTAAAGAACTAATAATTCTAAATCGAATACTAAGAAAAGTATAGCTACAAGATAGAATTGTACTGAGAAAGGAGTTCTAGTTTGATTATGTATAGGAGAGAATCCACATTCATAACTTGTTAGTTTTTCTGAATCTGGTTTATGCACACTAAATAGTAAGTTTAAAGCAAATAAAATTAAAGTTAAAATAGGTACAAAAATAAAAAGTATCATTAATGCGTTCATTTAAGTTTGGAATAAAGTTAAAGCCAGAAGGTGTGTGCTATTTAATATAATATTAGGGTTTAACATAAATAAAACTAAACTTAAAGTAATAGTACTTATAAGCATACTATGAGTATTACTAATACTGTTACTTTCAATATTTGGAGTTACTTTTTCTTCAACTAGTTGAGCACTTGGAGAGAAATGCATTACTTTAATAATTTGTAAATAATAAGATGCACTTATAACACTAACTAGTATAGCTACTATACTCATAAAGTAATAACCACTATATGTCGCAGCATATAATACTTGCTGTTTAGCAAAGAAACCTAATAAAGGAGGTACACCGGCCATTGAGAATAAACATAGAGCTAAACTTAAACTTAATAAAGGATTATTTGTAAATTGACCTTTAAGTTCTGAGATATATCTAATATCAAGGGTAGATTTAATATATTGTGTTCTAGAATTTAATATATAACCAAAAGCTAATATAATTAAGAAAGTATTTAGATTTGTCACAGAATACTGTAATAAGTAAAAAATTAATGATTCTGTTGATTGTTCAGTATTTATACCTAAAGCCAATAATAGGAAACCTACGTGAGAAATTGTACTGTACGCAAGTAATCTTTTTATTTTATATTGAGCTAATCCTACTACACTACCAATTATTAAAGATAATAAAGAAGCGATTAATAGAATGTTTTTAAGAGGTAATGCTAATACTGCTGTTTCACCTTGACCTAATAATGAACTAGTTACTATTTCTAATAAAAAGATTACAATAGAAATTTTAGGCATTATCGTTAATCATGTTGTAACAATACTTGGTACTTCATCATAAACATCCGGAGCTCAATTATGTAAAGGAGCTGCAGCAATTTTAAATAAAAATCCTAATACTATAAATAATAAACCTAGTACAGGTACTATTGAATAAGTATTAGAAGTTGTAGTAAGTAATAAATTAAAGATAGACTCTAAATTTGTTAATCCCGTGAAAGAATAAATTAAAGCCGCACCTAATAGTATAAAACAAGAAGAAAGACCTCCTAATAAGAAGTATTTTAATCCTGCAGCCGTAGAAGATTCACTATCTCTGTGGATAGCTGCTAATATATAAACAGCAAATGATTGTAATTCTATACTTAAATACATTGACATTAAATCAGCACTAGATATTAATAAAGTAGCACCTAAGACACTAAATAGTAAAATTAAGGAATATTCTGATAATATTGGTCCTTTGCTATTTTTGCCTATAAATCAAGGAATTAAGATGAATGAAGCCATTAAATATATAAATGTTTCAATGCTTTGAGTGATCGTAGATGCAAAGTAAAGACCACTAAACATACCTAGCCCGCTACCTAAAGATTCGATGTATAATACATTAAATGATAGAGCAGCACAAACTAAGAAAGAAACAGCTGAAAGTCGTGCAAATTGTATAGGAGATATTTTAGTTTGAGGTAGCGCTATCGCTACGATTAAAGTTATTATTGTTATTATTGTCATTATTATCACTGTAACTATCTTCTATTCTTTTCCTTTTTACTCTTTTTTATGTAGAAAAGGAGGGAATAAAGGGGGGGTTTAAAATAACTGTCTAAATAGACAATTAAGATTGAACAGGTAGCATATTAAATGCATGGAATGGTGTTGGACTAGCCAATGTTCATTCTAATGTAGTTGCTCCTTGTTCTACTTCTCATCCTGGGTTAGCAGAATTGAAATATGCTGGTATAGCTCAAGG
>Ga0208999_1000005_pt1 | contig 29374 bp, 19 predicted proteins | sample MedBloCAOM2_O1_FD_187714 | JGI IMG/M metagenome (GOLD analysis project Ga0208999, IMG submission 187714) | Forest soil microbial communities from El Dorado National Forest, California, USA - Mediterranean Blodgett CA OM2_O1 (SPAdes) (version 2) | ecosystem: Environmental > Terrestrial > Soil >... | reverse complement strand
TTGAAAAAGATGGAAATAAAGAGTACTTTATGATAACAAGTTGAACAGGCTAATTTGCGCAAGAGTGTACAAAATGAGTGCGCGGTTTGGCACCTCGATGTCGGCTTAACTTATCCTCATGGATGCAGAAACTATGTAGGGTACGACTGTTCGTCGATTAAAAAGTTACATGAGCTGGGTTAAATACGTCGTGAGACAGTATGGTTTCTATCTTCTAGGGGGAATTAGAATATAATAAGGATTAACCTATGTACGAAAGGAACTTGGAATATTCATTTATGAATATTTAAATAATATAATTATTAATCTCTGGTTTACCTGTTGTTTATATGTCCAAATATTTAAGCGCTAAACGAAAGTTTATGCTTTATATAGGACTATCCTACTTTCACTTGAGTAGTTATGATAGTATAGGCACGGCAGGGAAGCTAAGTTAGTCAAAGATAAGTGCTGAAAGCATATAGGCACGAAGCTTACCTTAAGATATTTCTTAAATATACGTAATATACTATTACAAACATAATATAAAAATGTGGTCTAACCCATTTCTATTATGAAGATAGGCTTTATTTGTAATAATCTCGAGATTTTAAGGAATAAAGTACTAATTTTATAAATCACTATTTATTTAGTTTATATCATACATTATTATTAGGTCTGATTAGCATAAAAGTAATGCAATTGTTTTGTAATCAATAGAAACAAGTGCGATACTTGTATTGGGCTGCCTACAGATTAATTTTTCTTTTTAATATAAAGGGTAATTAGCTCAATCTTAATGTTGAGGATTAGTGGTCAAGTGGTACGACATGGCTTTTTCAATGCCACTATCGCGGGTTCGATCCCCGTCTAATCTTAGATTATATGCGGATTAGTGTAATAGTTAACATTTTTGACTCATGATCAAAAGATAGGGGTGCGAATCCTTTGTCCGCATTTCGGGAATAGATAAATTAAATTTTCTTTTTCTCTTATTTATTGCTTAGATAATTTAGGTACTAAAAGTAGGTTAAGAGGCTATAACTTAATTGGTAAAGTGTACTACTCATAATGGTAATTATAAGTGTTCAACTCACTTTAGCCTTAATCCGAGTGCTGGAATTGGTAGACAGTGCAAACTTAAGTTTTGTTGATGAATAATCGTGGACGTTCAAGTCGTCTCTCGGATAAATAGCTATTTTTCTTGTATTATACTACGACTAGTTGAAATCAAGGCCAAAATAAGGGGATATAGTTTAGTTTGGTAAAACTGCCATTTTGCATATTGCTATCTCAGGTTCGATTCCTGATGTCTCCAAAAGTCTTTATTGTAATATAATATTTTTACTATATAAGCTCAGGTAACTCAATTGGTAGAGTGCACCATTGAAGCTGGTGATGTTGCAAGTTCAACTCTCGCCCTGGGCAAAGTAAAGTAAAGGAAATGATGTAATTGGTAGCCATAATTAACTTAGGATTAGTTGATCGTGAGATCGTGCAGGTTCAAGTCCTGCTTTCCTTAATTTAGGTTGATACATAATTAAGACAGGTTTACCTTATATGTTGTAGACTAATGGGTAAGTCATAAATTTTTGGTATTTACCATTGAGTGTTCGAATCACTCCAACATAATACTAGTAATATAGGTATAAATATTCTTTAATACTATTATATTTTAAAAATAACAGTACTTAAAATTGTAAGAGGTGGATATAGTTCAATCGGTAGAGCGACTGTATGTGGCACAGTAAGTTCCCTGTTCAAGTCAGGGTATCCTCCCATAATGATCCAAATTTGGGTTTAATTTTGGAATTTTTATATAAATCATCAGAATACAAATAAGTTTGAGTAGTTTAATAGGTTAAAACCTTATTTTCATACGATAATGATGGGAATTCGATTTTCCCCTCAGGCTAGACCAAGGGTCTAATAAAATTGGATTATGTTAATTTTTTTCTATATTATATTTATTATCTTTGTATGCTGTCATTTTAAGACGTAATGTCTGTACGTTAAGATCTTTAAGCTTAGTTTTTAACTATAAATATCCTTGAACAGCTGGGGTTAAATCTTTATTAAGAATAGAATTAAAATAGTTTAAAGGATAAAACAGTAATTTTTCTTTAGACCGGAAATCTTAAAGATAATAATTCAACCTTATTTTTTAGTATAATAAAAATTCTTTCAGGATTTTTATTTAATTTAAATTTTTATAATGATAACTTTATCTATACTTTGTTTATTATTTTCTAATGCCGTCACTTTAAGACGTGATATGTCCATCCTTTTTAATAGAATAGCTATTATAGCTTTAGCATATTGTTTTTTACAAGATATAGTTAGTTTATCCCTTATAAATAAAGGAATAGGTTTACATGGAGGTTTGCTTCATATAACAAATATAACACAAATTTTTCATATATTTGTTTTCATTATTAGTATATTAATATTACAATTAACGAGTTTTTTCCCTAGAAAGGTTTGAGTTAAAGAACATTCATCTTTAAAACATTTATTATTTGATAATTTTGTATATTATAGAACAAAAATTATAAATAAAATGGGAGAACATTTAAAAATTATAGAATATCCTTTAATTATATTATTTGTAGTAAGCGGAGCAATTTTTTTAATGTCTACTAATGATTTAGTATCTATATTTTTATCAATAGAGTTACAAAGTTATGGTTTGTATTTATTAAGTACTATATATAGAAACTCTGAATTAGCAACTACAGGTGGTTTAATATACTTTCTATTAGGAGGTTTAAGTTCATGTTTTATTTTATTAGGTACAAGTTTATTATATGCAAATTCTGGTACTACTAACATGGATGGTTTATATGTAATTACTAGTATAAGTGATGGAGCAGCTCTAAATTCCTGATACAAACCTTATTATATAAACTTTTCTTTACTAATTTTCAGTATAGGGTTTTTATTCAAAGTAAGTGCTGCCCCTTTCCATTTTTGATCTCCTGATGTTTATGACGCTATACCTACAATTGTTACAACATTTGTAGCTATTATAGCCAAAATATCTATATTTATATTATTATTAGAAATAGTATATTTTACAAGTAATTATTTCTCAGACTTTAATTGAACTTTTGGTTTATTAATGAGTTCTTTATTATCTTTAATAGTAGGGACAGTTGTAGGTTTAACACAATTTAGAATTAAAAGATTATTTGCTTATAGTACAATAAGTCATGTAGGTTTTATATTATTAGCTTTAAGTATAACTAGTATAGAATCTATTCAAGCTTTCATCTTTTACTTAATGCAATATTCTATAAGTAATTTAAATGCATTTATTATCTTAGTAACAATAGGATTCTCTTTCTACTTTTATGTTACAGAAAATAAAGAACACAAAGAACTTTTGGATAAAAATAACTCACCTATCCAATTAATTAGTCAATTAAGAGGATATTTTTATGTTAATCCTGTTTTAGCTTTAAGTTTTGCTATTACAATATTTTCTTTTGTAGGTGTACCTCCTCTTGTCGGTTTCTTTGCTAAACAGATGGTTTTAAGTGCTGCTTTAGATAACGGTTATGTATTCTTATCTTTAGTTGCAATATTAACTAGTGTAATCGGTGCAGTATATTACCTTAACATTATAAAAGAAATTTTCTTTTATAAACCTGAGTATAGAATAAATTCTATTTTAAAAGACCGTAAATTATCAAGTCATATTTATAATAAAGACGGTGTTTTAATTGAAAATTTAGAATTCAAATATAATAATATAGTTATGTCTAGTCCTATATCTATAACTATATCTAGTATAACATTATTAATATTATTATTTATATTTATGAATAAAGAATGATTAAGTATGGGTACCATATTGGTACAAATTTTATTTAATAATTAAATGAGTAGTTTCACTTTTTTCTTTTTGTTTGTATGTATATTAGCTTTAATATTCTTGGTTGTAAATTTACTTCTTGCTCCTCATAATCCTTATCAAGAAAAATATAGTATTTTCGAATGTGGTTTTCATAGTTTTTTGGGTCAAAATAGAACACAATTTGGTGTAAAATTCTTTATTTTTGCATTAGTTTTCTTACTATTAGATTTAGAAATTCTTTTAACTTACCCTTTTGCAGTTAGTGGTTATGTAAATAACATCTACGGTTTAATAGTAGCATTATTATTTATAGGTATTATAACTATAGGATTTGTATTTGAACTAGGTAAAAGTGCATTAAAAATTGATAGTAGACAAGTTATTACTCTTCTTAAAGTAAAATCATCTAATGTTACAGAAATTTTATCGAAGCAATAACAAACCCCATGCCTTTGAATTTAGAAATTTAACTTTAAACAGTAAAATTTTTATATTCTCGAGTATTTTTACTTGAAAAAATATTGTAAGAGCAGCTTCAGTTTCTATTATTGCTATGTTAATAAGAAAAGGTCTTTATTATTTTTTTGATATAGATATATTCGTGTATTTTTTAGTCAACAACTCTTTAACTTCTTATATTATAACTTTTGTATACTTTAGTGCCAATTTTTTTACAGGCTTAAGTGCAGGTGAAATTTTTAATTATTTATGTATTAAATATATTAAAGAAAATATTTCTTTTCTTGGTTTACCTTTAGGTTTAGAACTATCTAAAAATAAAATCCTTTTAGGTGATGTCTCTAAAACTAAAATTAAAGAGATTGAACCTCAAAAGAATTTAAATCAAGATAATATTCAAGCACAAGGAGGTTCCGATACTTTGAAAAACATCGATATTTTAATAAAAAATCAAGAGAAATGAATAAAAGATCTTGAAAAATTAGTATTAGATATTAAAGGTGGTTCATCTGAGACGAGTACAGAAATAAAATTACGGGAATATAATAAATTAATAGAAAAAACTCTAGATTTAAGATTGAAATTTTTAAATGATAGTGCTAGTTTACAAGTTACTAAACAAAATGCTATAATATTTCAAAAGGAATTAACAGCACTTGATAGAGATTTGGGTACATATATAACTGAAATAGAGACTATATCAGTTAATGACCCTAATTCCCAAAAGAAAACTTTTGATGCCATGAATAAATATAAAAGTGCTAGAACTAAAACTTTAAATCTTTTAACCGAAATTACTCGTAAAGATTTAAAAAATTTGAGGAATGAAGAGGCTCAATCTATGCTTAAAAGACTTAATAGATTTGACAATGCAGCGAATTCCTCTCAAAGTGAATTAAAAAAACTACAAAAAGAACTGGCTCAAAATATACATAAGTAAAATACTTAATATGGATAAGATGTGTTAAATTTGTGTATTTAAAATTTTGTTTAAAGATTTATGAATCTAAATTTATTTACATAAAAAAAAATAAATAATATCGTGATAGTTATAAATAGAAAATAAAATGAATTGATTTAAATAAAAGAAAACTAATGATACAAGTTGCAAAAATAATAGGTACAGGTATAGCTACTACTGGGTTAATAGGTGCAGGAGTTGGAATAGGTGTTGTCTTTGGTGCATTAATTTTAGGTGTAGCCAGAAATCCAGCTTTAAAAGGTCAATTATTTTCATATGCTATATTAGGTTTTGCATTTTCAGAGGCTACTGGTTTATTTGCATTAATGATGGCTTTCTTATTACTTTATGTTGCATAATAGAATTATAAAAATTATTCTTGAATTTTATGTTGTAATAATAAGTAATTTTTACTCTTTATAATTTAAATTCAAATGAATAAAAACCTAGATGTATAAATATAATTCTTTAGTTATATTTAATACTTAGATCCTCTATTAAAGGAGAATGGTGAAGAAGATCTTTTAGATTAAAGCCACTGTTATTAATTTATTATTCATTTTAGCCTATAATTTCTATATCTAAAATTCTATAATAATTAAGTCTTAATCTTTAACCCTATAAAAAATTTAAATTATAATAGATTTATAAAAAAAAATCCTTTATAGAGATATTTATATAAATAACAAATTATGCTTTTATTAAAGAATATTTTTAATATAAATTTTGATGTACCTACTCCATGAGGTATATATTTTCAAGATAGTGCTACTCCCCAAATGGAAGGATTAGTAGAATTACATGATAATATTATGTATTATCTTGTAATAATATTATTTGCTGTAGCATGAATAATGTTATCAATAGCAAGAAATTACGTTGAAACTAAATCACCTATATCTCATAAATATTTAAATCATGGGACTTTGATAGAATTAATATGAACTATTACACCAGCTGTTATATTAATATTAATTGCATTCCCTTCATTTAAATTGTTATATTTAATGGACGAAGTTAATGATTCTTCAATGTCAGTATTAGCAGAGGGTCACCAATGATACTGAAGCTACCAATACCCTGACTTTTTAAATACAGACGAAGAGTTTATAGAATTTGATTCGTACTTAGTACCAGAATCTGATTTAGAAGACGGAGCTTTAAGAATGTTAGAAGTTGATAATAGAGTTATCCTTCCTGAACTAACTCATGTTAGATTCATCATTACTTCAGGTGATGTTATACATTCTTTTTCTTGTAACGCTTTAGGTATAAAATGTGATGCATATCCTGGTAGATTAAACCAAGTATCTGTTTTTGTTAATAGAGAAGGAGTGTTTTATGGACAATGTTCAGAAATATGTGGAATTTTACACAGCTCAATGCCAATCGTGATTGAATCAGTAAGTTTAGAAAAATTTTTAACATGATTAGAAGAACAATAATAGATATTTTTCTTTTATTTAATTACTAATAATATAAGATTAAATATCCCAATTTTTGTCTTATACGATACCTTAAATACTTATATAGAATACATTAATTATTTAAGATCCTTTTTATTAAAAAAATATAGAAGATTTAATAACTTTTATATTATACTGGATATAATGAATAAAGGAGAAGGTCCCTTTAACTTAATATATTTACCTTATTTTCAAAAGAATAAATGTTAAGATTAAACTAGATTAAAGCCTAATAAATAGAAGTGTTAATTTAAGGGTAAAATAGGATACTTAGGTTATTGATATATGAGTTCGAATCTCATGCACCCCCCCCCCTTTTTTTTTTGATGGTAATTCTTTTGCAACTTTTACAATAATTTAATTTTAAATAAATATACAATGAATATTACACTAATACTTTTTTTAATAGGAATCTTAGGGTTTGTATTAAATAGAAAAAATATTATATTAATGCTTATTTCTATAGAAATAATGCTATTATCTATAACATTTTTAATATTGGTAAGTTCACTTAACATTGATGATATAATAGGACAAACTTATGCTATTTACATAATAGCAGTAGCAGGTGCTGAATCTGCTATAGGTTTGGGTATTCTAGTAGCTTTCTATAGATTAAGAGGAAGTATAGCAATAGAATATAAATAATGTATTTAAGTATAATAATTTTACCTTTATTAGGATCTATAGTTGCCGGCTTTTTTGGTAGAAAAGTTGGAGTACACGGTGCACAGTTTATTACATGTTCTAGTGTAATAATTACTACAATATTAGCAGTTATAGCTTTTTTTGAAGTAGGATTTAATAATATACCTGTTTCTATCGAATTATTTAGATGAATAGATAGTGAATGATTTAACATTATATGAGGTTTTGAATTTGATAGTTTAACAGTAAGTATGTTAATACCTGTATTAGTTATTAGTTCTTTAGTTCATATTTATTCTATAAGTTACATGAGTAATGATCCACATATACAAAGATTTTTTAGTTATTTAAGCTTATTTACTTTTATGATGATTATATTAGTTACAGCTAATAATTATCTATTGATGTTTGTGGGTTGAGAAGGTGTTGGAGTTTGTTCATACTTATTAGTAAGTTTTTGATTTACTAGAATTGCTGCAAATCAAAGTTCTATTTCTGCGTTTTTAACTAATAGAGTCGGGGATTGTTTTTTAACAATAGGAATGTTTGCTATTTTATGAAGTATAGGTAATTTAGATTACGCGACAGTATTTTCATTGGCACCTTATATTAACGAGAATGTTATAACTATTATAGGTATATGTTTATTAATAGGTGCTATGGCTAAAAGTTCTCAAGTAGGTCTTCATGTTTGACTTCCAATGGCAATGGAGGGTCCTACTCCTGTTTCTGCTTTAATACACGCTGCAACTATGGTTACAGCAGGTGTATACCTATTAATACGTTCATCACCTTTAATAGAATATAGTTCTACTATATTATTATTATGTTTATGATTAGGTGCTATTACTACTGTTTTTAGTTCTCTTGTAGGGTTATTCCAACAAGATATTAAAAAAGTTATAGCTTATTCTACAATGAGTCAACTAGGTATGATGGTTATAGCTATAGGTCTATCTTCATACAATATAGCTTTATTTCATTTAGTTAATCATGCATTTTATAAAGGATTGTTATTTTTAGGTGCTGGTGCTGTTATTCATGCAGTAGCTGATAACCAAGATTTCAGAAAATATGGTGGATTAAGATCATTTTTACCTTTAACATATTCTGTGATATTAATAGCAAGTCTTAGTTTAGTTGCTTTTCCTTTTATGACTGGGTTTTATAGTAAAGATTTAATATTAGAGTCAGCTTTTGGTCAATATTATTTTAGTGGTATGGCTGTTTACATAATAGCAGTAATAGGTGCAATATTTACAACATTATATTCAGTGAAAGTTTTATATTTAACTTTCTTAGCGAATCCTAATGGGCCTATATCCTATTATAAACATGCTCACGAAGGGGATATATTTTTGAGCTTACCTTTAGTAATATTAGCGATATTTTCAATATTTTTTGGTTATATAACTAAAGATATTTTTATAGGTTTAGGTTCAAGTTTCTTTATAGATAATAGTATATTTATACACCCTGTGCATGAAATCTTGTTAGATACTGAATTTGCAGTTCCTACTATATTCAAATTATTACCTTTAATATTTACTATTTCTTTCAGTATTTTAGCTATTGTAATTTCAGAATTCTTACCTGAATCTTTAATTAGCTTTAAATTTTCTAAATTAGGTTATAATATATTTGGTTTCTTTAATCAAAGATTTTTAGTTGAAATGTTTTACAATAAATATATTACAAATTTAGTTTTAAATTTAGGTGGACAAACTACGAAAATATTAGATAGAGGAAGTATAGAACTATTAGGTCCTTATGGTTTAGAAGTCGGATTAGTTAAATTTAGTAAAAATATAGCGTCTTTAAGTACAGGTGTTGTAACAAGTTATGCATTATATATTTTAATGGGTGTTATTTTATATTTATTAATTGCCTCTTTTTTAGTTCAATTAAATTTTAACGTAATATTATTATTAATATTAAGTATTTTTAGATTATTAGTTTCTAAATCTATATAAATTATTTGTTAATTAAGAAGCTACAAGTCTAGTTTTCTTAATTAATTCTCAAAACCCTAAGGTAGGGTATATCTATTTTAGTTCGATTCTAAATTGAGGATTCAAAATAATAAACTAAATAAACTAAATAAACTCTAATCTACATTAATTAAACATTGAGGTTAAAAGTTTAACTTCATATACAATATGTAGCGATAAGTATTACTATACCTATGACGTCAGATAGACATGTATATTTAGTCTATTATTTTGTATAAAATAATAACCTAGTAGCGTTATTTTAATTAATTCTCATTAGCTCAAGGGTAGAGTAGAATACTTCTAATATTCTGATTTTAGTTCGAATCTAAAATGGGAATAAAAAAAAATATTCAATATTAAATCTAAATACATTGAAGTACCTAAGCAGGGTTCAAACGTAGTTTTGCTTAAAATACTACCTAAATAAAAAAAATTAAAAATTTGTACTTGATACACCATAAAGTTTAAATTCAACTAACTTTAATAATTAAAATACAAAAGAAAAAATAAAAACAAAATATGAGAACATTAAAAAGCCATCCTTTATTAAAATTAATCAATAATTATCTTATTGATTCATCAGAGCCTAGTAACATAAGTTATTTATGAAATTTCGGGTCTTTATTAGGAGTTTGTTTAATTATACAAATTATAACAGGTGTTACATTAGCTATGCATTACTCACCTAATGTATTAGAAGCATTCAATTCCATAGAGCATATTATGAGAGATGTTAATAATGGATGATTAATTCGTTATTTACACAGTAATACAGCTTCAGCTTTCTTCTTTTTAGTGTACTTACACATGGGAAGAGGTATATATTATGGATCTTATAGATCTCCAAGAACATTAGTTTGAGTCTTAGGTACAGTTATCTTTTTATTAATGATAATTACAGGTTTTTTAGGTTATGTTTTACCATACGGTCAAATGAGTTTATGAGGTGCAACAGTTATAACTAACCTTATAAGTGCTGTTCCATGAATTGGGCAAGATATAGTTGAATTTATTTGAGGAGGTTTCTCTGTTAATAACGCAACATTAAATAGATTCTTTGCATTACACTTTGTATTACCATTTGTATTAGCTGCTTTAGTTATAATGCACTTAATAGCACTTCACGAAGTAGCCGGTTCAAGTAATCCACTGGGTATATCGGGTAATTACGATAGATTACCATTTGCTCCTTATTTCGTATTTAAAGATTTAATAACTATATTTATGTTTATATTTGTTTTAAGTATGTTTGTATTCTTTATGCCTAATGCATTAGGGGATAGTGATAATTATATTATGGCTAATCCTATGCAAACTCCTCCTGCTATAGTACCAGAATGATATCTTTTACCTTTCTATGCTATACTTAGATCTATACCTAATAAATTATTAGGTGTTATTGCTATGATTGCTTCAATTTTAGTTATAATGTTATTACCTCTTGCAGATTTAGGTAGATCAAAAGGATTACAATTTAGACCTCTTTCTAAAATAGCTTTCTATATCTTTGTAGCGAATTTCTTAGTATTAATGAGTTTAGGTGCTAAACATGTAGAATCACCATTTATAGAATTTGGACAAATAAGTACTGTTTTATATTTTGGACATTATTTGGTAGTAATTCCCTTTGTTAGTATAATAGAAAATACTTTAACAGATATTAAATGATTAAGTAAAAATAAAAAAAAAGATATAATAATAAAGTAGAAATGAAAAATTGAATGTATAATATAAATTTATTGCCTAACTGCTTGTCTTCGGAATTTAGAATGTATCCTTCATTAAATACAATTACTTTAGAATTATATGAATTAAAAGAAGTTTATCTTTATATTATAGCCGCTTGTTTTATTATTATGATCCTATCTATTTTTATATCTTTAGCGAACCGTAGAACTTTGACTCAAGCAGGGCATTACCGTACAAGTAATTTAGAAAACGTAGATCTAGGGTCGGACTTAGAGGGCAAATTATGAACGCAAGCAGGTTGTGTAGGTAAACAAGGTTTTAAGCGTAATGTTTACGCCGAGGTCTGAGGAGAATTGGGTTGTCGTCTAACTGCAGAAAATGAAGCTGAACTTTTAAGGGCGGCCCGTTGAGCACACAATGCAGGTATATTACGGAATTCATTTGGATATAAGCTATCTAGGGATAATACTAAAGTGTGTTATGCGAATCAAGCTGGTAATATTTCTATAAGATCTTCAGCTAATGCAATTGCTTTAGTAAGAATACATAGACAGATGTTTGGTTAATTTTTATTAATAACTTTAAGATATTCAGGTATATTATGCTTATATTTTATAATACTAATATCACTATTTTTCATTATAGCAATTAATAAAATATATATTCTAATTATTTAAAAGATGGTTAGAATATAAAGATTATGACGTAGTTGGTCTACACTTTGATTGCAGATCTTAAGTCTGAGGTTCAATTCCTCCATAATCTTATTAGAATATTCAGGAATATTTTATTATAAAGTGTGTTAGTTTAAGGGTAGAATATAGTACTACGGACACTATTGTATAAGTTCGAATCTTATACACACTATATTTAAATATTAATACAATTATCTTACTTCTTTTAATTAAAAAGGGAAAACATTGACACTGTCTTAATACACAGGCACATTTACCCTGAAATAATTAAAAACGATATTAGAAAGTTTACTTTTGAACTTTGTTTAATTATTTATTTTTTATACTATATATATTTAAATAGAAAGAATGTTATGCCTGTGCATATCGTTCAGGATCTGGAGGATAAGCACAAGCATATTAACGTTTCAAATTTAAAAAGTTTGAGTTCATCTATAAGTATTTGATATGAAAGATGATTTTTATCAACAAATGCTAAAGATATAGGAACATTATATTTAATGTTTGCGCTATTTTCAGGGTTGTTAGGTACAGCATTTTCTGTACTTATAAGAATGGAATTAAGTGGTCCAGGTGTTCAATATATTGCAGATAATCAATTATATAATAGTATCATTACAGCTCATGCTTTATTAATGATATTCTTTATGGTTATGCCAGCCTTAATAGGTGGTTTTGGTAACTTTTTATTACCATTACTAGTAGGTGGGCCTGATATGGCTTTCCCTAGATTAAATAATATCAGTTATTGATTATTAATACCTAGTTTATTATTATTAGTATTTTCTGCCGTAATAGAGGGTGGAGCAGGGACAGGTTGAACTATCTATCCTCCATTATCTGGAATACAAAGTCATAGTGGACCTAGTGTAGATTTAGCTATATTTGCTTTACACCTTTCAGGGGTTAGTAGTTTATTAGGTGCTGTGAATTTCATAACAACTATTGTTAATATGAGAACTCCTGGTATAAGATTACATAAATTAGCTTTATTTGGATGAGCTGTTGTTATTACAGCTGTATTATTATTATTATCTTTACCTGTTTTAGCTGGTGGAATAACTATGGTGTTAACAGATAGAAATTTTAATACATCATTCTTTGAAACAGCTGGTGGAGGTGATCCTATTTTATTCCAACATCTTTTCTGATTCTTCGGTCACCCTGAAGTTTACATATTAATTGTACCTGCTTTTGGTATAGTTAGTACAACTATTTCTGTTAATTCTAATAAATCTATATTTGGTTACATAGGAATGGTTTATGCTATGATGTCTATTGGTATATTAGGATTTATTGTTTGAAGTCATCACATGTATACAGTCGGTCTAGACGTTGATACAAGAGCTTACTTCACAGCTGCTACTTTAATAATTGCTGTACCAACAGGAATTAAAATATTTTCTTGATTGGCTACATGTTATGGAGGATCTATAAAATTAACACCAGCAATGTTATATGCATTAGGTTTTGTATTCATGTTTACAATTGGAGGTTTATCAGGTGTAGTTTTAGCTAACGCATCACTTGATATTGCATTCCACGATACTTACTATGTTGTGGCTCATTTCCATTATGTTTTAAGTATGGGTGCTGTTTTTGCTATATTCTCTGCATGATACTTCTGAGTACCTAAAATATTAGGTTTAAATTACAATATCCTACTAGCTAAAGTTCAATTCTGACTTTTATTCATAGGGGTTAATCTTACATTCTTCCCTCAACATTTCTTAGGTCTACAAGGTATGCCTAGAAGAATTAGTGACTACCCTGACGCATTTGCAGGTTGAAATTTAATAAGTAGTTTTGGTTCTATAATATCTGTGATTGCAGCATGATTGTTCTTATACATTGTATATGCACAATTAGTAGAAGGAAAATCTTCAACAAGATTCCCTTGAATGACACCACAATTTTATACAGATACTTTACAAGCATTATTAAGCAGAAGTTACCCTAGTTTAGAATGAGCTTTAAGTAGTCCACCTAAACCTCACGCTTTTGTAAGTTTACCTTTACAAAGTAATGTAGTAATAAATTAAGCATATAATTTTATGAAATAACAAGAGTATAAATTCTTTTATACAAATTAAGTATATAATATATTAGTACTAAATTTGGTTTACGCAAATAATTATTAAGGTTTTAACTTTATAGTTTAATTATCGATAGATATTAATAAATAAATGTTAATAAATAGACATAATTAATTCTCATTAACTCAAGTATAGAGTAAAATATATTTAATGTATTAAATTTAGTTCAAATCTAAAATGAGAAAATCTATATTTCAATATAATAAGTAAATATGTTTCAAAAAACATACCTATATTTACTTTTCAGACTTATTTGTTATTTAATCATTATTATGAATAATAAATACTATTAATTTAAATTTTCAATGTTATACATACCAACTCTTATTTCAATTATTGAAGTTCTTTTAGTTGTTGTTCCAGCATTATTGGCTGTGGCTTATGTTACAGTAGCAGAAAGAAAAACCATGGCAAGTATGCAAAGAAGATTAGGTCCTAATGTAGTAGGATATTATGGATTATTACAAGCATTTGCTGATGCTTTAAAACTTCTTTTAAAAGAATATGTAGCACCAACACAAGCTAATATAATATTGTTCTTTTTAGGTCCTGTTATAACATTAGTTTTTGCATTGTTAGGTTATGGAGTTATTCCATACGGACCTGGTTTAGCCATTAGTGATTTTAATTTAGGAATATTCTATATGTTAGCTGTATCAGCTTTAGCTACATATGGTATATTATTAGCTGGTTGAAGTGCTAATAGTAAATATGCTTTCTTAGGTTCTTTAAGAAGTACTGCTCAATTAATTAGTTATGAATTAATATTAAGTTCTGCGATATTACTGGTTATTATGTTAACAGGTAGTTTAAATTTAACTGTGAATATAGAATCACAAAGAGCTGTTTGATTTATATTACCTTTATTACCTATATTTATAATATTCTTTATAGGTTCTGTGGCAGAAACAAATAGACCTCCTTTTGATCTTGCAGAAGCTGAATCTGAATTGGTTAGTGGATTTATGACAGAACACGCTGCAGTTGTATTTGTATTTTTTTTCCTTGCCGAATATGCTAGTATTGTTTTAATGTGTATACTAACAAGTATATTATTTTTAGGTGGTTATTTAATATTAGATTTTATTTATATATTAAGTTATTTAGATTCTATAATATGACAAATATTTATTGTAGATTGAGTACTAGTCTTAGATTATTTTGTAGAAGATATAATGAATACTCCTACTTTAGAAGGATTAATCTATGGTTTAAGTTTAGGATTAAAAAGTTCTATGTTGATATTTACATTTATTTGAGTTAGAGCCTCTTTCCCTAGAATACGTTTTGATCAATTAATGTCCTTTTGTTGAACAGTTTTATTACCTATTGTCTTTGCCTTTATAGTATTAGTTCCTTGTATTTTATATAGTTTTGATATATTCCCTGTTAATATAAGCTTATTTTAAGTGACATAAAATCTCGCAATGTTAAGATCTTTATGAATAATTCATTATGTAAAAAACTAATTTTTTACATAACATAATCATGTAATTGTTTACTTATGATGTAATTTTAGTTTAATTATATGGGAAGTTTTTTTTATTAAAGATAATAAATGTTATTATCTTCTTTATTGTTCATTCCTATTTTAGGAATATTTTTAATATCTAGTAATATGTCTTATGAAGATACAAAATCTAAGATAATGTCTTATAAAATAACAGCTTTTGTAACATCTATTGTTAATTTAGTAGTATCTTTAGTAATATTTATATTATTTGATTTTAGTTCTAATCAATTTCAATTTGTACAAGAACATTATAGTATAAATTTATTTGATGTTTATTTAGGGGTAGATGGAATATCTATATATTTTGTATTATTAACAACAATAATAATGCCTATAGCTATTTTATCTAATTGAAATTCCATAACCGAAAATGTAAAATCCTATTTAATAATAATGTTATTATTGGAAACATTACTATTAGCAGTTTTTTTAGTATTAGATATTTTATTATTTTATATATTTTTTGAAAGTATACTACCACCTTTATTTCTATTAATAGGTTTATTTGGATCTAGTAATAAAGTGAGAGCTAGTTTTTATCTTTTCTTATATACACTATTAGGATCTTTATTTTTATTATTATCAATTTTAACTATGTCTTCTATAATGGGTACTACTGATTTTGATGCTTTATTTAAAACGAATTTTGATTATACAACACAAATATTTTTATTCTGTGGAATATTTATAGCATTTGCTGTTAAAACACCCACTATATTTTTAAATAATTGATTATTAAAAGCTCATGTAGAATCACCTTTAGGGGGAAGTATAGTATTAGCAGGTATTGTGTTAAAATTAAGTTTATATGGTATATTTAGATTAATTTTACCTATATTACCTAAAGCTTCTTTAGATTATACATTTATAGTTTTCGTAATAGGTGTAATTACAATTATATATGCTAGTTTTAGTACTTTAAGAACTACAGATATTAAAGAATTGATAGCTTATAGTTCTGTATCTCATGCTGCTGTATATCTAATAGGAGTATTTAGTAATACAATACAAGGTATAGAGGGAGGTATAGTTTTAGGTTTAGCTCACGGATTTGTATCTAGTGGTTTATTTATATGTGCAGGTGGTATACTATACGATAGATCAGGTACTAGATTAATACATTATTATAAAGGTGTAACTCAAATGATGCCCTTATTCTCCGTATTATTCTTTATACTTTGTTTAGGTAATTGTGGAGCTCCTTTAACTTTAAATTTTATAGGTGAATTTATGTCTCTTTACGGGGTATTTGAAAGATTACCTATATTAGGTGTATTAGCTAGTTCTTCTATAGTATTTTCTGCAGCTTATACTATATATATGTTCAATAGAATATCATTTGGTGGATCATTTACTAAATTCTTTGAAGAAAGCATTAGTGATGTAACTCAAAGAGAATTTTTCTTATTATTTACTTTAGTATCCTTCACAGTTGTTCTTGGAATATACCCTTCTATTATTTTAGACGGTTTACATTATAGCGTATCTAATTTAATTTACAGTGGATATGCTGCTTAATATACAAATTTATATTAAGTAAATAATTACTTAAATTTTTGTAAATTGTTATAATTTAGTCCATGAAATCCTTTAAATATTCCGTTTTGTTTTGTAATAAACACGAATGTCCAGGTTAGCGTAAGCAACTATATATAACATTTATAAAATATATCTATAATCTATGCCTCAATTAATACCTTTTTATTTCATAAATGAAGTAACTTTTGCTTTTGCAATAATTACTATAACAATATATATATTATCTAAATATATATTACCAAGATTTGTTCGTTTATTTTTAGCACGTACTTTTATATCAAAACTTTTTAATTAAAGTACGCACTTAATATTTTTAATTAATATAGTGCTTATCAAGATCTGTCTTTCGATAAAAAAAAATTCAATTTTTTACTATTGAATATTATTATAATATTACACCATGCAAAATTTATTTAATTTAAGTAGAGAAATAAGTAGTCCTTTAGATCAATTTCAGATTAGAGACTTATTAAGTTTAGACGCAGCTGTATTAGGTAATTTACATATATCTATTACAAACATTGGATTATATTTAGTTATAGGAGCTTTTTTTATACTTGTTCTTAATTTATTAAGTACAAATTATAATAAACTAGTCGGTAATAATTGATCTATAAGTCAAGAATCTTTATACGCAACTATTCATAGTATAGTAACAAGTCAAATAAACCCTAGAAATGGGCAAATGTACTTCCCTTTTATATATGCTTTATTTATATTCATATTAATGAATAATTTAATAGGTATGGTTCCTTACAGTTTTGCTTCTACAAGTCACTTTGTATTAACATTTGCTTTAAGTTTCACTGTAGTTTTAGGTGCTACAATTTTAGGGTTTCAAAAACATGGTTTAGTGTTTTTCTCTCTTTTAGTTCCAGCTGGTTGTCCTTTAGCTTTATTACCTTTATTAGTCTTAATTGAATTTATTTCATACCTTGCAAGAAATGTTTCTTTAGGTTTAAGATTAGCAGCTAACATTTTATCAGGTCACATGTTATTAAATATATTAGCAGGTTTTACTTACAATATTATGACTAGTGGTATAATATTCTTCTTCTTAGGTTTAATACCTATGGGGTTTATTATAGCTTTCTCTGGTTTAGAATTAGGGATAGCTTTTATACAAGCACAGGTATTTGTGGTTTTGTCGTCAAGTTATATAAAGGATGGTTTAGACCTACATTAATAAACAATCCTTTTATAGAACCAGATTTTATTTATAATAGCGATATTTACGGTAGTGACATATGTTACTTTACAGGAGATAGTAGTGATTCTAATAATTCAGGGGAAGAACCAAGTAATGTTAGTTCTCCATTGGCTACTGATTTAGGAGATTTTTCTGAGAATGATGAAAGTGATTCTACAACTGCCGAGGAATTAGCTGAAAGATTTAAAGATAATCCTGAGGGTTTGGGAGATTATCGTAAAGAAAAGGAGGATAAAATTTCCGAAAAATATATAGATTCTAGCAATCATGCAAGATGACACACGGGTGAAACATCGGAAGATGCGCAGAATTTACGTAGAAATATCAGAGATAGAAATCTTGAGAAGTTAAATGAAAAATGTAATACAGCTTCAGAATTAAATCATATAGATACCGATTACAGTGACTGAACAACAGATAGGGAAGATAGCCCTAAGCCTGGTGCTAGCCCCTCTAATTCTGAAGAAGATACTACTAATAAAAACGAAGGTTCTTCTAGTTCTAACCTGAATACTGTTAATCAAGAATCTAATAGTACATCCGCTACTGAAGGTAGATTTAAACAGGATTCTTCCGATATTATGCCAGATACCGAACCAATGGATTTTGACGATCCTACTGGTTAATTTTGAGGTTTTATAAGTTTAATTCTCTTTAAAAATTAAATTTTTTACTGCTAAAATAATTAGACCTAAAAAGCATATTATGGACGCAATCCTCCTTAGGAGAAAGCAGAGAAGCTCTATTAAATTAAATACTTAAAAGCATATAAAACATAAAAATTTCAATAGATTAAAGCTGTTTATCATAAACTATCTCTTATATATTTGGAGATAATTATAAACTAAATTAAAAAAAAATAATTTAAGGAAAGTTATAGTGAACAATATGTCTGTATATATAATTACTTCAAACAGAAGTTTTAGGTTTTAAATAGAAAATAGAATAAATTAACTATAAAATTTATACGCGAGCCTAGCAAAGCCTACATAAAACTTTAATTTAGAAAGATATACTTGACTAGAAATAGCTTTATTAAATCCTAAATAAAAAAAAATATATTTTATAACATAGTTATATAAATTTTTATCTATTATATAAAATATGTAGCGATGGATGTCACAATCCATTACATAAAATATATAGCGATGGATGTCACAATCCATTATATTATATATTATAATGTTATCATTCATATATGAATGATGTGTATATATGGGTGAGTTTGGTGATGGCTCTGATTGAACGCTGTCGAAATGCTTGACACATGCTAATCGAACGTTTAATTTAAATAGATATTTTATCTCAATTTTATTAAAAGTGGTGTACAGGTGAGTATAGATATCCGGCCGACCTTAAAGAGGGGGAAAGATCCCCCATAATAAAAAAAATGGTGTATATCACCGCTTTAAGAGGATTTAAGGAAGTATCGTCGGGATAGGTTGTTGTTAAGGTGATTACTTAACAAGCCTTAATTCTCGTAGTCGAAGCTGAAAGGTTGATCGACCACATTGGGTCCGAAAAAACCCCAAGGCAAACAAGTACAGCAGTGAGGAATTTTGGTCAATGGCCTAACGGCTGAACTGGCAACTTCGGGGAATGAAGATCTTTAGTCTAAAAACTAAATGATACTTTAAATTGACTTATCAAATGAAGTTCTAAGTGCATTATTGATAATGACGATATGCATATTTATGGCTTGACTAATTACGTGCCAGCAGTCGCGGTAATACGTAAGAGCCTAGTGTTATTCATCTTAAATAGGTTTAAAGGGTACTTAGACGGTAGTAAATGTCTTATTAAAGATACATCTCTACTAGAGTTTTATGTGAGGAGGTCGTACTTATGGTGTAGAGATGGAATTTGTTGATACCTAGGGGACTGATAAAGGCGAAGGCAACCTCTTATGTAAAAACTGACGTTAAAGGACGAAGGCACAGAGAACGAACAGGATTAGGTACCCCAGTAGTCTTTGCAGACAATGATGAATGCCATAGATTAGGTATTAATTACTTGGTTTATAAATGAAAGTGTAAGCATTTCACCTCAAGAGTAATGTGGCAACGCAGGAACTGAAATCACTAGACCGTTTCTGACCCCAGCAGTGAAGTATGTTATTTAATTCGGTGACCCACGAAAAACCTTACCACAATTTGAATATTATTAGATCTCAAGCTTTAGATTAAAGCCAATCCTGATAATACAAGCGTTGCACGGCTGTTTTCAGTTAATGTTATGAAACTGCGGTTCCGACCGTGTAATTAACGAATACCCCGGCTTTATTTATAAATTAAAACAAAAATAGAGCATTATCTGCCGTCTACAATGGTAAGAACAAAAGGGAATAAGACAAGTCATCATGGCCTTAATATTGTGGGCTATAGATGTGCCACATACTCCTCCACAAAGAGAAGCAAAAATGCGAGTTTAAGCTAATCTCAAAAAATAGGATAAAATATGGAAATGGATTGTAGTCTGAAATTCGGCTGCATGAATAAGAAATTGCTAGTAATCGTGAATCACCATGTCACGGTGAATATAACTTCGGATTGGTACTAACCACTCGTCACATGCTGAAAGGAGTTGGTGCAATAAGTTTGCTCTTTTATTATAAGTAAGTAAATAATAGGGTTTAGATTTTATAGTAGGATTCTTCGTATGCGCGATTCTGATTAGTGTTAAGTCGAAATACGGTTCGTGTAGTGGAAGTTGCACGGGATTCATAAATTTTAACAATAAAAAAAAAAGGAAGGTTCCGTTAAGAGGTACAACGGTATTTTTATTTTCAATATTTAAATTAAATGTTTAAGTAAATAATGAAAAAAGAGCTAAATATTAAATAGCTTACAGTAATATAAGTTAGGTTCTTATAAGAGTTCGAATCTCTAATCTTCGCCAAAAATTTAGGATGTAAACCTTATTATGTTAGATATAAATAACGAATCAAATATCCTGATATATATTTACTAAAAAGCAGTTTTAAATATTCATCTGTAGAATAAAAAAAGGTATGTAACGGATTAGTTTCGTAATTTTTTTTTTATTTTTTAAATATATTCTATAAGGAGAGTCCCTTTATTGGTAAGAAGGGCTGAGCTGTAAACTCAGTAGCCCAAAAAGCTTTAAGAGTTCGAATCTCTTGTCTCCTAAATATAAGTCTCTATAGCTCAATGGTAGAGCTTGATACTGTTAATATCATGATAGATGTTCGATTCATCTTAGGGGCGTAATAAAAATAATTCTTCAAAAAAGTATAATATTTTTTTTACTCTCAGGATACTAATTACTTACATTAAACCGAACTTAATAGCAGGGTATATGATAGGGATATTAGCATAGTGGTAATGCATATGACTTTTAATCATCTTAATATAAGTTCGAATCTTGTATATCCTAGAGAATCTAAATTAAAAGTTATACCTATTTAATTATAGTATCCATATATTAACTGATAAATGGTTTGTATACCATACGAAGGTTGTCAGTTCGAGTCCTTGGCTAAATAATTAAAGTTTATTGAATAAACAACTGTCATTTAGTGGTAAGATAGCCGCCTTCCAAGCGGATTTCGTGAGTTCGATTCTCACCAGTTGTATGTAAATTATAGAAAAAATACTTTTAGGTAATTATGCTTTAAACTTTAATTTATGAGTTTGTTCATTAAAATAATTAGCTTTTTGTAATAATATCTCAAATAAGATTTAATAACTTAATTGGTCGAGGACCTCTCTGTCACAGAGGTAGGTGTCAGTTCGAATCTGACTTATATCGTAAGGATCTCAGAAAATTATTTTCTATCCTTATTACATAAATTTATGTTCTATAGATTTAAAGATAACTATAAAAAAAAATAATTCTAAATTTTTATGTTATAATTTTTAGGATTATTAAGGAAGTATTTCCATTGGTAGGGTGAGTCATTTGCTAAATGATGTCTTTTAGACCTGAGTGTTCGAACCACTTTGCTTCCGAAAATTTAAGTAATTTTCAAATAATTTCTATATAACACCTTGAACTTTGGAGTTTTAAGGTGAAAAATAGTAAGAGTATAGTTTAATTGGTAAAACAAGGAGCTTCAACCTCCAAATTCTCAGTTCAAGTCTGAATACTCTTGTGTCGTTCCAAAATAAACAAGTTTTTTTTTAAGTATATCAGTAAGAATTATACAACGGATTAGGGCCGGGTTGGTAAGGCGTCTCATTTGGGTTGGGAAGAAGTTAGGTTCGATCCCTAATAATCCGAAAAGTTGGTATAAAAGAGAATTGATCGAGTGGTTTAAGATGGTAAACTTGAGTTTTATTTGGTCAGAAATGATCACATCCGTTCGAATCGGATATTCTCTGTATTTAGAATGTAATACAGGAAGCGGTTTTATATTGTATTTCTAAGAATTAGTAACTTAATTGGTAAAGGACTTCCCTGTCACGGAAGTAGATATCGGTTCGAGACCGTTCTGATTCGACAACTTATTTATTTAGAAAACCTATTTTTAAAAAGAAAACCGACAAGTTAGACTTTTTTAAGAGTATAGTCAGGAAAAATAGGGAGCTTCAATCTCCAACTTTTCAGTTCAAATCTGAGCATTTGTGCAAAATTATCCTTTATGAAGGCAAGATTTATAAATATTTATACACATGAACAATTTATTTCTTGTATATGAAACATATACAAACGGTTACAGAACAGAAGTATTAGATATAATATCTTTACTGTCAATTTTATGTGCTATATTGGTTATTATTAGTAAAAATCCCATAATTTCAGTGTTATTTTTAATAGGTTTATTTGCTGGTATATCTTCTTATTTAATAATGGTAGGTTTAAGTTTTATAGGATTATCTTATTTAATAGTTTATATAGGTGCAGTATCTATATTATTTTTATTTATTTTAATGTTAATAAATATTAGAATAAGTGAATTACACAGTAATACTAGTAATAGTATACCTTTGGCTATAGCTATAGCAATATCTTTTAATTACCCTGTTTTCCAACTATTACCTTATAATATCGCTATATTAAATAACTATTATAATTTAAATAATATTTTATATAATATTTCATCACCAACTCTAAATCAAGAAAATAGTAAAGTATATTCTGATATATATAATGATGACATATATTTTGTAACAAGTAAAATATGAGACGGTAATTTAATAGAAAATACTCATATTACTAGTATAGGTAATATTATGTATACAAATTATAATATGTGACTAATATTAACTAGTTTAATATTATTATTAGCAATGGTAGGTGCTATAGTAATAACTATAAAACAAAAAAACTAAGGAAGGCTTATTTATTCAATGAAATTCACTAATATTAATGTTACTTTTCATTTTTATTTTTTAAATTTAATAAAAACTCCCTAAGAGAAATTAGCTCAATTGGTAGAGCAACCGTTTTACACACGGAAGGTTAGGTGTTCGAGTCACCTATTTCTTAAAAGTTTTAAAATAAATTATTGCTTTTTAAGTGCAGGCTCTTCAATTATATATGTGTTTATTAATGTTTTAATTTATTAATGTGTAACTATCTAATGACTTTTACAGCAAGGAGTAATTTTCAAAGTCATCCTTTTCATTTAGTTTCTCCATCACCTTGACCATTATATACTAGTATTAGTTTATTTAGTTTAACTACAAGTGGAGCATTATCTATGCATAGTTTTAGTAATGCATATAATATCTTCTTTTTAGCCTTATTTATGGTAGTTTTCTCTATGTCTTTCTGATTCAGAGATATTATTAGTGAAGGTACTTATTTAGGTAACCATACATTAGCTGTTCAAAAAGGATTAAATTTAGGTGTTATTTTATTTATAGTATCTGAAGCTTTATTTTTTATGGCTATATTTTGAGCATTCTTTCATAGTGCTTTAACACCTACTATAGAATTAGGAGCTCAATGACCTCCTATGGGTATAGAACCTGTTAATCCTTTTGAATTACCATTACTTAATACAGTTTTATTATTATCAAGTGGAGCAACAGTTACATATGCTCATCACTCTTTAATACAAGGGAAAAGAGCTGGAGCTATATACGGTTCTATCGCTACTGTAATTTTAGCTGTAATCTTTACAGTATTTCAAGGTGTAGAGTATAGTGTTTCATCATTTACTATAAGTGATGGTGCTTTTGGTACATGTTTTTTCTTTGCTACTGGATTCCACGGAATACACGTAATGGTTGGTACAGCTTTTTTAGCCGTAGCTTTATGAAGAATATACGCTTATCATTTAACTGATAATCACCATTTAGGTTTTGAAGGTGGAATATTATACTGACATTTCGTAGACGTAGTTTGATTATTCTTATACGTATCAGTATACTACTGAGGTTCTTAATATCGGGTACTTTAGCAAAACTTTATAATTATAGATATATAATTATAAAAATTCTTTAATTTAACAGGTAAAATGCATTTTTGATAAGAATGATATTCAAGTTCAAGTCTTGAAAGAATTAGATACTAAAGATGTATATATAGCAACGAAAGTTACTATATAGTATAGAATCTTTAGCGATATAATGTAAAAAAGATATAAAAAAATATTTATATATAGAATATATATAAATAAGTATACAAAGAGACTATTAAGGATCCCTAGCTATGTATTAAAGAGCAATAGACATTGTGTATTAATATAAAATGTACATATAAACTCTTAGAGAAATTAAATAATGAACGAAGGCGAATTGAAATATCTTAGTAGCTTCAGGAAAAGAAATCAAACGAGATTCTACAATTAGTGTGAATGAAAGTAGATCAGCCTATATACTAAATGTAGTATAATAATAAGTAAAATGGACGCAAACCTGTTTTAACATTAAGGGGAACCTTCCTCTAAGGCTAAATATAATACATAAGCGACAGTGAAAAGTACCGTGAGGGAACGGGAATTGAAATAGTAGTTTTATAAGCAGCTCGAACTAATAAAAAGTGAGAGCGTACCTTTTGCATAATGGGTCACCAAGTTAACATTAGATGCGAGCTAATCGCGTAGTTAAACCGATGATCAATAAAATGAATTAGTGTCTATAGTTAGACCCGAAGCTAGGTGATCTTACTACAGTCAGGATTATAAAAGTCCGAACCGGTTATTGTAGCAAAAATATCGGAAGAACTGTGGTAAGTATAGTGAAAGACAAAACTGACCTAGATAGCTGGTTTTCTGCGAAACCTATAATAGTAGGCAATTCAAGTACATCTTAGCAGGTACAGAACTTCATCTCAGACAAGGTGTATTAAATTTTGTTATAAATTCAAGTGCAAATTTGAACTTATAATAAAATCGACATCTTACTTTGTACATATCGGGGGATCGTAGAGATTTTATCGGTGAGTTTGTAGACTCGAAATGGCAAAGATGAATCTTGAATTATCAGACATAGAATGATAAGGTTGTATGTCAAAAGGGAAACAGCCCAGAACAAGAGTTAAGGTTCCGAAATTATTATTAAGTGAAATTAAGAAAGTCTTTATTTAAGTCGACAAGGAGATGGGCTTAGAAGCAGCCATAATTCAAAGACCTCGTAACAGAGCGCTTGTTAATTTTTAAAGGCATCTAAAATTTAACGGATCTAAATAATATACCGATACCTTGTCCATAATTGATTATACTAAATAAAAATATTATAATTTTTTACTGGGGTAGCAGAACATTGAGTAAACCTGCAACATTCTATTATTTTTATAATAGATGAAGTAGTAATAAATACTAACAGTATACTCAAGAGATAATGGTGACATGAGTAACAAAAAAGAAGTTCGAGCTTATGCTCGAGCACTCGCCTAAAGCTTATGGTTAAATTCAAGTAACGGCCTCTAAGTTTCCAATTCTAAAGGTTGAAACGATGAGAAAATCTTATTACTTAAATGACAACATTTTTTAAAGTGGAAAGTGTGCTGGAAAAAATAAGTAATATATCTTTATATATAACAAACTCAATAGATGAGTATATAAGGATGAAAATAAAACCGTACCTAAAAACTGTGACAAGTAAGCTAGTAGAGAATACGAAGGCGTAAATGAGCTAACAATCATAAAGGAACTCGGCAAACTAACTACCGTAACTTAGGGATAAGGAGGGCTCATTCGTTCTGTGTTTACACAGATAAGAAGGAAGAAGCATGAAATATTGTTGTACGACTGTTTAATTAAAACAAAGCACTTTGCATCACGACTTAAGTCTAAGTATAGAGTGTGATTTCTGCCCGGTGCCGGCTGGCTAACGAAAATAACTAACTATAAAAAGTTTGGTACTGTAGGAACCCCCGGTTAATGGCGGCCTTAGCGTGAGGGTCCTAAGGTAGCGGAATACCTTGACTGTTAAATGCAGTCTTTGCATGAATGATGTAACGATACAACAGCTGTCTCTATGATTGACTCAGTGAAATTGGCATAACTGTGCAGATACAGTTTACCTCTAGATAGACGAGAAGACCCTATGCAGCTTTACTGTTACTAATTATTAGGTATGGTTGGGGACAAATTTTAGTAAATAAGGTAATTGATAAAATACAAATGTAATACCTTTATTTGGGGATCGTATTGTGAGGATTATTTTAATCCCCTTCTTTTTGTAAAAAAAAAAGAATGTAACCTTAGAAAGGAAAAATTGCTAGGAGACAGTTTATGCGGGGCACAGACCCCACAAAGAGTAAATGGGAGTGTCCAACTATGTTTTATGTTTGTATTAAGGTACTAAACGAAAGTTTTTACCTACAGATGTATCACTAAAAGAAATAATGAGTTTTCTTATTATTTGTTTGTTTGTAATAGTAGATAGCATTATGCTATACTCTATCTTATTTATGTATTGATGTACAAGCCTAGACAGGCCGGTGGTTTACCACTATCATGTTTAATTATTATTGCTTTTTTGTATCTAGATACTAATTTAGTATAGATTTACAGGATATTAATGAGGAGCAATTTTTTTACAGGTAAGATTTTAACTATTGTGAAATTAGTCGTAGTTAAGATATTATGAATACTTCGTATTCTAGTATCTTATTAGTTATTATATAGTTATATATAATAGGTTATGTATGATACTTATCAAGTTTAATGGCTTAATCTTGCCTTACTGTTTGACCCCCAACAAGTCTTACAGTCGCGTAAGCGGGGCATAGGATCACAAGACACCAAAAGGAAAGGTCTTGGATTATTGGAAAAGCTACGCTAGGGATGTTTGTCCTTCAATGTATATAATAATAAAACATTGAGTTTACATTGGGTTAATTTCAAAAATTACTTAATCTACATGATAAATCATATTAAGTAAATTTGAAGCGAAATTTATTTCAACATTACAAAAGAAATAAAATCGTTCAACGACTAATAGGTGAGCTATAATGTTAGCAATAATCCTTATTTAACACCCAACATTTTTGATTGTGTGTATAGAATAAAAAAATTTTGTTTCTTATAAAGAATATTTGTATAAAAATAATAACAATATAAAAATTACAACGAAAATAAGTCCATTTATTTTCACTAAAAAAACAAATACTAATTATAAATTAGTACCTTTTAACCAATTAGTTAACCACGTAGGTAAAACTAAATATTTACCGCCTGTATCTAAAGAATGAAAAAATAGTGTCTATAATTATTATTCTAATAATGTTCTAAATTTTCCTGTTTATGATATAAACATAAATTCCTTAATAAAAGGTTATTTTAGTTTATATTTTAATCATAAATTCTTAGGGCATAGATACATATCACGTAGATCTAAACGTAAATCTTTTAATAGAATATTTGTTAGTAAAGCTGAAATAAAGCATACTAACGAAAAAGCTATAATAACTCTTTATGTTTATAATAAAGAAAGATTCTCTTTACTAAATAAAATAAGAAAATTAAAAAAAATAAGAAAATTGAAAAAGTTAAGTCAAATATTTTTATATAAAAATATTAATTTAATTAAAGATAAATTACTTAAGTTTATGTCTTCTTCAACTTGACAAATGCTAGGTGGAAACTTAAATCCTTTTAGCTTATTATTAAGATTAAGAGTTAAAGATAGAAAAGAATATTTAAATCATATAATTTACCTTCGTCATCAACGTTTTTATAAAAAAATAACTAGAATTTTTTCAACTATAAGAAGATTAAAATTAAAATTAAGTTTAAATAAATATAAATTTGAAGAGAAATTATTATATAAATTAAGCTTATTAATTAGTAAATATTATGGTAAAAAAGTTGAATTTAATATTGTAAATTTAAAATCTATAGCTTATAATAGTGATATATTTACTGAAATATTAACATTAAAACTTAAAAAAGATAAATCTAACCCAATGCGTAGAATAAATTCTTTATTATCTAAAGTTGTTTTATCTAAAGTAAATACAATTATAGAAAGAGGTAGAATTGAAAAACAGGTAGATTTTGAATTAATAGATAATAAATTTAAAAATTTGAATATAAACCATATAATAAATAAATTACCTGAGATAAAAGAACAAAGAATCTCAGGGTTTTCCTATGCACAACCGTATAAAGATAATTTAAATAAACTATTATATAATATATATTATAAAACTATTATAAACAGTTCTATATTAAAAAATAAATTAAGTGATAATCTAGAAACGAATGTTTTAAATTTATCAAATTCACTTTTAAATAAAGCTTATTATTTAAAATTACGTAATATTATATTCGAGAATATAAAATATAAAAATATCGGTGGTGGGAGATTAATGGTTAAAGGAAGATTAACTAGACGTTATAGAGCGGATAGAGCTGTATATAAGTTAAAATGAAAAGGTGGATTGAAAAATATAGATTCTTCATTTAAAGGATTATCTTCAGTAGTTTTTAGAGGTTTTCTAGATTCAAATGTAGAAAAATCAAGATTAACTTCTAAACGTCGTATAGGATCTTTTGCAGTAAAAGGTTGATTTAGCGGTAAATAATATAATCTTAAAATTTCAACATTTAAGAAATATTTAGAATACTTGTAAAAAGAATGTTTGTTTTAAAACAAAAATAATATGAAATACACATAAAAAAAAATGAAGAAATAGTCTGAACCACTTTGTAAAAAGTGGAAATAAAAGCATTTGCTATTTATGATAACAAGTTGAACAGGCTAATTTGCGCAAGAGTGTGCAAAATGAGTGCGCGGTTTGGCACCTCGATGTCGGCTTAACTTATCCTCATGGATGCAGAAACTATGTAGGGTACGACTGTTCGTCGATTAAAAAGTTACATGAGCTGGGTTAAATACGTCGTGAG
>Ga0208999_1000004_pt1 | contig 30092 bp, 17 predicted proteins | sample MedBloCAOM2_O1_FD_187714 | JGI IMG/M metagenome (GOLD analysis project Ga0208999, IMG submission 187714) | Forest soil microbial communities from El Dorado National Forest, California, USA - Mediterranean Blodgett CA OM2_O1 (SPAdes) (version 2) | ecosystem: Environmental > Terrestrial > Soil >... | reverse complement strand
CGGTTTTGTATCACCAGGATTATTTATTTGTGCTGGAGGTATTTTATACGATAGATCTTCTACTAGATTAATTACATATTATAGAGGTATGGCTCAAATTATGCCTATTTTTTCTATATTATTCTTTATATTATGTTTAGGTAATAGTGGTACACCTTTAACATTAAATTTCATTGGTGAATTTATGTCATTATATGGTGCATTTGAAAGAATGCCTATTTTAGGTATATTAGCTAGTACTTCTATTGTTTTATCTGCAGCTTATACTATATTTATGTATAATAGAATAGCTTTTGGTGGTTCTTATTCTGTATATTTTGTAGAAAATATTGGTGATGTTACTAGAAGAGAGTTTATTTTATTATTAGTATTTGTAGTATTTACAGTATTATTTGGTATATACCCTGCTCCAATATTAGATGGTTTACATTACTCAGTTTCTTCTTTAATTTATAATATTAATTAATTAATTTATATTAATAATATTTAAAATTATATTTTTATATAATTAATATATTTATATTCTTACTAGCTCAATGGCAGAGCCGAATACTTCTAATATTTTGATCCAAGTTCGACCCTTGGGTAAGAATTGTAATAGTAATAATTAATTTTATTATTATTTTTAGCCTTTATAGCTCAATGGTAGAGCGGGATACTGTTAATATTTTGATAGATGTTCGATTCATCTTAAGGGCTTATTATATTGTATTATTTACGTTATCTTATAATCTTTTAGAGTCAAGATAGATATTAAGAAAATATCCATATATTAAAAAAAATACATATATATGCCACAATTAGTTCCATTCTTTTTTGTAAATCAAGTAGTATTTACTTTTGTTATATTAACAGTATTAATATATACATTTACTAAATTCATATTACCAAGATTTGTACGTACTTTTATTTCACGTATTTACATAAATAAATTATAATTAAAATAAATTAGTAGTTGTATTATATATAACTAAAAACATAATAATAATTTATTATTATTATTTCTATCTCCCTGGGTAAACCAGAGAGTTTCATTTTTACATGAAAAATATAAGTTAACATTTATATATATCTCATAAATAAACAATAATATGCGTCATTTAGATTTTGTATTAAGTCCTTTAGACCAATTTGAAGTTAGAGATTTATTTTCTTTAAACGCTAACTTATTAGGTAATTTACACTTATCTTTAACTAATATAGGTTTATATTTAACAATTAGTATCTTTTTAATATTAACATTTAGCTTATTAGCTACTAATAATAATAAAATAATACCTAATAACTGATCAATAAGCCAAGAAAGTATATATGCTACAGTACACGGTATAGTAGTAAATCAAATTAATAGTAATAAAGGACAAATGTTCTTTCCATTAATGTATGTATTATTCATATTTATTTTAGTTAATAATTTAATAGGTTTAGTACCATACAGTTTTGCATCTACATCACACTTTATTTTAACATTCTCTATTAGTTTTACTGTTGTTTTAGGTGCAACAATATTAGGTTTCCAAAGACATGGGTTAAAATTCTTCTCATTATTTGTACCTTCAGGTTGTCCTTTACCTTTATTACCTTTATTAGTTTTAATTGAATTTATTTCATACTTATCTAGAAATGTTTCATTAGGATTAAGATTAGCTGCTAATATATTAAGTGGTCACATGCTTTTAAGTATTTTAAGTGGATTCACATATAATATTATGACTAGTGGTGTATTATTCTTCTTCTTAGGTTTAATACCTTTAGCATTTATTATCGCATTCTCAGGTTTAGAATTAGCTATAGCATTTATTCAAGCTCAAGTTTTCGTAGTTTTAGCTTGTTCATATATTAAAGATGGTTTAGACTTACATTAATATATAAACAAATAAACATATAAATAAACAATAAATATAAATATTATTATTATATTAATAATAATAATAATTTATATAATTAAAAATAATAAATTTTAGATATAAAAATTTTATGAAAATAGGAAAGTCCAATACTTATTAAGCATATACGTTTGAATATATAAATTCAATAAATTATAAAAATATAAGGATGTTAACAGAAACTAAAATTATAATAAAATACTAATAAGTAATAATAATATAATAGCGAACAAGAATCCTATGTTAAGTTTTTATTTAGAATTATTAAAATTAAAACAGAAACTGGCTTAATTATATCTTTAAGAATAATCTTAAAAATTAAACAAAAGAGATTGTATGCCCCAATATAGATATGTTCTAACGTATCTATGTTATTTTTTATAACATATCACTATATGTTTTATAGCATATAGAAAAAAAAAATAAAGAGTTTGATGATGGCTCTAACTGAACACTGTCCAAGTACTTGACACATGCTAATCGTACGACTAATTAGTTTAATATTAAGATTAAAATAAGTAGTAGTGGTGTACAGGTGAGTAAAAGATAAATTGGCTACCTTAAAGTAAGGGAAAAAATCCCTTATAACCAAAGGTTAATTCCGCTTTAAGATGATAATTTTTATCTCGGTGAGTAGTAGGAAAGGTAATGACTTTTCTAGCAATAAACCGTAGTCGTAACTGGAAAGTTGATCGACCACATTGGGTCTGAAAAAAACCCAATGCTTTTATGTACAGCAGTGAGGAATATTGGTCAATGGCCGAAAGGCTGAACCAGTAACTTGGAAGAATGTAAGTGTATTTGTATAAATACAATAGCGATTAATTCGCATAAAATTCTAAATAGATTGTATATAATGACATAATCTATTTATAAGTCTTGACCAAACTACGTGCCAGCAGTCGCGGTAATACGTAGGAGGCTAGTGTTAGTTATCTTTATTGGGTTTAAAGGGTAAGTAGACGGTAAATTAAACTCTAAACGAGTACTTTTTTACTAGAGTTATATGAGAGAAGGAAGAATACCTGGAGTAGAGATAGAATTCGATAATACCAGGGGGACTGTCAACGGCGAAGGCGTCCTTCTATGTAATAACTGACGTTGAGAGACGAAGGCTTGGGTAGCAAACAGGATTAGATACCCTAATAGTCCAAGCAGACAATGATGAATGTCATACATTAGATATAAATTTAATGCATAAACGAAAGTGTAAGCATTCCACCTCAAGAGTACTATGGCAACATATAAACTGAAATCATTAGACCGTTTCTGAAATCAGTAGTGAAGTATGTTATTTAATTCGATAATCCGCGAAAAACCTTACCACAGCTTGTATAGCATATTATAAAAAATTGTTACAAGCGCTGCATGGCTGTCTTTAGTTAATGTCGTGAGATTTGGTTAATTCCTTTAATTAACGAAAACCCTCGCTTTATTTATTTATATAAGGTGGTTCGCCATTACATCGGATCAGATAAAAGGGATTAAGACAAGTCATTATGGCCTAAATGCTGTGGGCTATAGACGTGCCACATTCACCTTTACAATGGGATGCGATATTGTGAAATGGAGCTAATCCCCAAAAAAGGATAAACTTAGATTGTAGTCTGTAACTCGACTACATGAAAAAGGAATTACTAGTAATCGTGAATCACCATCGTCACGGTGAATTTAATCTTAGTTAGGTACTAACCACTCGTCAGGCGCTGAAAAAAGAAGATGCAGTAAGTTTGATTTTTTCTGTGTAAAATTATATATATTTATGATATATAAATATGCAGAATAGTTTTCGTATGCAAAACTTTGATTGGTGTTAAGTCGAAATAAGGTTCGTGTAATGGAAATTGCACGGGGAGTATTAAGTAGAACAAACAAAATTAATATATATATATTATATAATCTAATATAGGTATATAACAAAATTGGTTCAAATCCAGTTATAGATAAAATATAGGTATTATATTATTTAAATTTAAATGCAATTATAGATTTTAAAGATCTAGTAGGGAGGGTCCGTTAGCTGGTTTACGGGTTGAGCTGTAAACTCAATAGCTATAAGCTGTCGAAGGTTCGATTCCTTTTCTCCCTAATTAGATAATAATCTAATCCTATCTTGCCATTTATTTTATTTGTATAATATGTTAATAGATTTAGTTATTTTTATTTATGAACAATATATTTTTATTAAATGATTCTATCACTAATGGGTTTAGAATAGAATTTGTTGATACTATTTATTTAGTATCTACTTTATTAGGTTTACTTACTATAGTAAGTAGAAATCCTGTAGTATCTGTTTTATTTTTAATAGGTTTATTTGTTAATGTTGCAGGTTTATTAATTTTAATAGGTTATAATTTTATAGGTTTAGCTTATATATTAGTTTATGTAGGTGCTGTATCTATTTTATTCTTATTCATTTTAATGTTAATTAATATTAGAGTTTCTGAATTATTTACTGATACTAATAATGATTTACCTTTAGCTATTTTAACAGTTATAATTTTCTATTATATCATAGGACAGGTATTACCTTCAAATTTCACAGAAAATAGTATTATTTCTTATTTATCTAATTCATTTTCTGATATTTATAATGTTGAATTAGATAATGAATTATTTAATATAGCTGATTTAAAACAACAAATTGGTTATGCTAGTAGTAAAAGTTGAGATAATGCATTAATAGAACCTACACATATTGCTAGTATAGGTAATATTATGTATACTAGTTATTCTATGTGATTAATTGTTACTTCTATTATTTTACTATTAGGTATGGTAGGTGCTATTATGATAACTATAAAACAAAAATAGTAATATAAAGCTTAAACAATTATTTATTTAATTAAAATATGATATATAAATCAAAAAGTAATTTTCAAAATCACCCTTTTCACTTAGTATCTCCTTCTCCTTGACCTTTATTTACTAGTCTATCATTATTTATATTAACTACTACTACAGTTTTATTTATGCATGGATTCCAAGGATTCCAATATTTAGTTCCTTTAGCTGTATTTAATGTTATTTATGTTATGGCTTTATGATTTAGAGATGTTATTTCAGAAGGTACTTATTTAGGTAATCATACTAATGCTGTACAAAAAGGATTAAACTTAGGTGTAGGTTTATTTATTATTTCTGAAGTTTTCTTCTTTTTAGCTATATTCTGAGCATTTTTCCATAGTGCTGTATCACCTAGTGTTGAATTAGGTGCTCAATGACCTCCTTTAGGTATACAAGCTGTTAATCCATTTGAATTACCTTTATTAAATACTATATTATTATTATCTTCTGGTGTGACTGTTACATATGCTCACCATTCTTTAATACAAGGTAATAGAAAAGGTGCTTTATATGGTACAGTTGTTACAATTATATTAGCTGTAATATTTACTTTTTTCCAAGGTGTTGAATATTCAGTTTCTTCTTTCACTATTTCTGATAGTGTTTATGGTTCATGTTTCTACTTTGGTACAGGTTTCCACGGTTTACACGTTATTATTGGTACAGCTTTCTTAGCTGTTGGATTATGACGTTTAGCTGCATACCATTTAACAGATCACCACCATCTTGGTTATGAAGCAGGTATATTATACTGACACTTTGTTGATGTTGTATGATTATTCTTATATATTTCTGTATACTATTGAGGTTATTAGATTTTAATTTATCTATTTTATTAGACCTTTTTATTTAAAAGAAAACCTTCACTGTAGCTATATAAATATAGTGTGTTAATTGTCAAAACAGTGTGATAAAAAAAAATTAACACTAAAGGTATATAATGTAAATTTATTTATATTATATACCTGTAGAGACTTTAGTTTAAAGGTAAAACATGTGACTTTTAATCATTATAATATGGGTTCAAATCCCATAGGTCTTAATAATTAATCTATAATGACTATAAGTTAATGGTAGACTGCTTATTTACCATATAAGATGTGCTGATTCGAATTCAGCTAGTCATATTTAGTACATTATTTAAATATTCAAATTGATATAATGGCTATAAGTTAATGGTAGACTGTTTACCTTCCAAGTAAAGTGTGTCGATTCGAATTCGACTAGCTATATATATATATAAATTAGGGTTAGTAACTTAATTGGTAAAGGGTTTTCTTGTCGAGAAAATAGATGCCGGATCGAAACCGGTCTAACTCGTATATGTATATAAATTAAAAAAATTAAAGGAAAAGTTGCTATTGGTAGGGTAAGATATTTGCTAAATATTGTGTTTTAACACTTAGATGTTCGATTCATCTCTTTTCCGAAGAGCATAGTTTAATAGGTAAAACTGTAAGCTTCAACCTTATATTTCTTAGTTCAAGTCTAAGTGCTCTTGAACAAAATATAGGTTCTTTAACTTAACCGGTAAAGTGTATTCTTGATAAGGATATGTTCAGTGTTCGAGTCACTGAAGAATCACACAAGAGAGTTGGCTGAGTGGTCTAAGGCGGCTAGCTTGAGTCTAGCTAAAGAATTAAACTTTCATATGTTCAAATCATATACTCTCTGATATCTCTAGTCTAAATTAAAATAAAGGCTAAGATCCAATAAAAATAACAGGTTAGTGTCCGGTGGTTGGTCGCTTCATTTGGGTTGAAGATTGTTTATGTTCGAATCATAATAACCTGAAACATCCTTTATAAGGTAATGTATACCTCAATAAAGGTGATATGAACCATATACCTCTTGAGAAATCAAGACAAGTATATAAAGAAACTATTATGGATGGTTAGCTATATATTTCAAGATAATTATATCTAGGAAATTTTATAAACTAGAAATCATAGAGAAATCTAATAATAAGACAAAGTGAATTGAAATATCTTAGTAACTTTAGGAAAAGAAATCAAACGAGATTGTTATTTGGTGTCTTCTGAATAGCAAAAGCCTTAAAAAAAAAATACGGTATTTACCATTAAATATCAATAAATTATAATCTTAACTTTTATAAAAGTTAAGATTATAATTTAGTTTTTTTTTACTATAGATATACTACTTAGTATATTTAAGTATAACGGAAAAAAATCTGTTGAAAAATAGGGGAACCTTCCTCTAAGGCTAAACAAAATATATAAGCGATAGAGTAACAGTACCGTGAGGGAAATACCCTGAAATAGTAGTTTTATAAGCAGCTCAAGTTAAAATTTAAATAAATAATAAGAGCGTACCTTTTGCATAATGGGTCAGCAAGTTAATTTTAGATGCAAGTAACGTCTCTTTTATATTAATTTATACTTAGAACAATATACATAGCTAAATATGTATAATATATTCACTTTATTAATGAAGATTGAAAAATAAAAAATATAAAATTTATAACACTAAGTTATTAAATTAGTAATAATTTTATTTGGAATAACTACATTATGTTAAATTATTAAAGTAATTTAGAGTGATATATTATTAAATATTAAATATTAATTTAATACTCAATGGATAGAGACATAATAAGATATGTATATTGATATTGTCTTGAATATTGGTGTATAAATTGTATAAAATAAGGAGATAGATACGTAGATAAACCAATTATGAAAAAATGAATAAGTATCTAGAATTAGACCCGAAGGCTAGTGATCTTACCATGGTCAGGGTTATAAAAGCCCGAACGGGTTATCGTTGTAAAGATATCCGATGAACTGTGGTAAGTTAGTGAAAGACAAAACTGACTAGTATAGCTGGTTTTCCGCGAAACCTATGTAAGTAGGTAATTTAATTAACATCTTAGCAGGTACAGAACTGTGATCTCGGACAATATGTAATATATTTGTCAACATCGGGGGGTTGTAGTGACTTTACCGGAGAGTATTTGCACTCGGAAGGGCAAAGATGAATGTTAAATAATCGGACATAGTGCGATAAGGTTGTATGTCTAAAGGGAAACAGCCCAGAACAAGAGTTAAGGTTCCAAAATTATTGTTAAGTGAAATTAAGGATGTTTTTTTTTAAAACAATCAGGAAATAGGCTTAGAAGCGGCCATTTTTTGAAGACCTCGTAACAGAGCACTGATTAATAAATTAGGAAAAAACGCCGAAAATTTAACGGATCTAAATAATATACCGAAACCTTGTACACAAATAAAAATTTAAACGATATCGTTTAAATTTTATGTGGGGTAGCGGAACATTGGATTAAACAAAATATTAATATTTTTCTTAAAATATTACAAATTCTTAATGCATCAATTAACTAGTATAAATATTTAGTGGATAATTTATTGCAAAATAAAGAGTATATTAAATGTATAAACTAATCATATTGTTTATGTATTAGGAAGTGTTAAATCCAAGAGAGAATGCTGACATGAGTAACGAAAAAGGCTTTTAGCCTCGCCTGAAGCTTATGGTTTCCACTAAAATCGGTGTCTAAAAAGATTAATCAAAAGATAATTTTGATGACGTTTTAAGATTTTTTTTAAAAAATAATACCAAAACCTTTAACAAGTAATAAAGGTTCTGGAAAAGTTTATTTTAATATTTTATTGATATATATTAATTATATATACCATAATTATATTATATTTTAATATTATATAAATGTAATAAGATTATATGTTTAAAATAATATAAAAGTTTTATAAGATATAGATATATTAATAAATGTAAATAAAATAAGAAAAAAAACAAAAAATAACCGTACCTAGAAACTAACTCAAGTAAGCAAGTAGAGTATACAAAGGCGTTTGAGAGAACAATCATTAAGGAACTCGGCAAATTGACTCTGTACCTTCGGAATAAGGAGGGCCATTAACATTAATTTAACATATTATTAAGTATGAAAAATTGAATTAATGTTAAGAGGAATCATGAAATAATGTTGTACGACTGTTTAATAAAAACACAGCACTCTGCAAAGATAAAAAATCAAAGTATTGAGTGTGATGTCTGCCCAATGTCGGCTGGGTAACGGATCTTCCTTGATTATTAACTGAGGTTTTGAAGGACACCCCGATTAATGGCGGCCTTACCTATGAGGGTCCTAAGGTAGCGAAATACCTTGGCCGTTAAATGCGGTCCTGCATGAATGACTTAACGATGCAACAGCTGTCTCGATGATTGTCTCAGTGAAATTGGAATAGCAGTGCAGATACTGTTTACCTCTAGATAGACGAGAAGACCCTATGCAGCTTTACTGTTACTAATTACAGGAGTGAAATTTTGGATGATTTATAGTGTATAAGGTAGTTGTTTAGATAACAATGAAACACCTTTATTCGAATCCTTATATATACTCTTGATGATTGGGAGGCAGTTTATGCGGGGCACAGATCCCACAAAAAGTACCTGGGTATATCCAAAGTTCATATTGTAAACTTGTATATTTATATACAAATATTTTAATTTGTTCTAATTATTATTATAATTATACAGTTATTATTCGATTAAATTCAACAATTATTTTTTATTTTAAGTAAGATTTTAACTATGCGGTGAATAGATGTATTTTAAACTTTACCCTTATTTAACTAGTATTAGTTGATTAAGGGCTATATTAAAAGTTTATTTGTTATATTAATAAAGTATTTATCTTTATTAATATAATGTTTATTAATACTTTAAAAGTTTAATGGCTAAATCTTGCTTTACTGTTTGACCTACAAGTCTATCAGTCGCGTAAGCGGGGCATATGATCACAAGATGCTTTAAGGAAAGGTCTTGGATTATAGAAAAAGTTACGCTAGGGATTTATAACTGTGAGTCCTCCAATATTTAAAAATATTGGTAATATATTGGGTAAATTTCAAAGACAACTTATATTAATTAAGTGTATTTGAAGCGAAACTTATTTTAGCATGTGTTTATTTTTTTAAATAAATTAAAATAAGGACGTTCAACGACTAAAAGGTGAGTATAGCTAACAATAATCCTTTTTTAACGCCCAACATCTTTATTAATTATTAAGATAAATAAATTATTATTTGTATAAAAATTATTATTTAATAGTAATAATGTATTAGACTTGGTTTACCAAGCTTAAATATTATATAATTAATTCTATTAATTATATTAATACATATATATATATATAAAAATATGTTAAATATTATAAAATCAAAATTAAATAATACATATAAAAGAGAAACATTAAATAAACCTTCTGTAACTATTTATATTAGAGATATAGTTCCTGCTGTAAGAAATTGAAAAAGTAGTATTTATGCTTATAATAAAAATGCTATTAATTTAATTCCTATTAAAAGCAGATATGTTATGAAATTAATTAAAGCTTATTTTAATTTATATCATTTAGAACTAGAATCTTTATTAAGAAAAGATAGATTACGTCGTAGATTTAGAAAAATATCTACTAATAAGATATTTATTGGTGATGGTGAATTTAAACATACTAATGATAAAGTAAATATAACATTATATGTTTATAATAAACAAAAACTTAATTATTTATTAAAATTAAAAAAAAGATATTTAACTTTATTTAAAAAAGCTAAATTTGCTAGAAAATTAAAATTAATAAGAAATGTAGGATTAAATATTTTGTGTCAACAAAAACAAAAAAGTATTCTATTAAGTAATCTTTTACCTAAATATAATACTGAAGTAAATACAGCACAAAATATATACTATACAAGATTTATTAAAAAAAGTTTTAAAAGATTAAAATTCTACATGTATTATAAACAAATACTTTATATTAATAAAGCTAAATTTGAAAATTCATATTTACAAGGTTTAGTTAATTTAGTAAGAAATATTTTTAATAAAAATGTTGAATTTAATATTATTAATTTAAAATATTTTTATTTTAATAGTAAAATATTTTCTCAACCTTTAGAATTAAAATTAAAAAAAAAAAGAAATGTTTTAAGATATCTTAAAGTTTTAATAAGAAAAGCAAAAATTAAAAAAGTTAAATTAGTTGAAAAAACAAAAAATTTTTTTAGTTTTAATAATTTAGATAGTAATAATTTTATACAGAATAATACAAAATCTAAAAATTTAAAAAAAATTATTCTAAGTAATCTTAAATATAAAAGAGTATCTGGTGTTAGATTACAAGCTGCAGGTAGATTAACTAGACGTTTTTCAGCTTCTAGATCTCAAAGTAGAACTAAATATAAAGGAAATTTAGAAAATGTTTATTCTTCTTTTAAAGGTTATCCTATACCAGTATTAAGAGGTAATGATAAAGGTAATTTACAATATACTGTAATTAACTCTACTTCACGTGTTGGAGCTTTTGGAGTTAAAGGTTGAGTAAGTGCTACTTAATTTATCTTTTCGGTAAGCTCCGCTAGCTTATTCAGCCTCTCAAGGCTGAATTTTTATATATATAAATATTTACAATTTTCTCTCCCATAATATAATTAATAAAGATGATGAAATAGTCTGAACCGTTTTGAGAAAAATGGAAATAAAAGTAATATCTTTTATGATAACATAAATTGAACAGGCTAATTTGCGCAAGAGAGTACAAATTGAGTGCGCGGTTTGGCACCTCGATGTCGGCTTAGCTCATCCTCATGCATGTAGAAATCATGAAGGGTTCGACTGTTCGTCGATTAAAGAGCTACATGAGCTGGGTTTAATACGTCGTGAGACAGTATGGTTTCTATCTTCTAGAGGAACATAAAGTAGATTAAAGATAGCCCCTTCGTACGAAAGGAGTTGGGTATATTGATCTCTGGTTTACCTGTTGTTTATGTTTTATATTATAATTTTTTTATAATGATAACTAATACTTATACTAAAGTATTGCTGCATTAGTGAAATAGTGTAGCCAGACAACATAGGCATGGCAGGAAAGCTACATCAGTTAAAGATAAGTGTTGAAAGCATCTAAACGCGAAGCCAACTTTATGATACTTTTTAAACGTAGTAGAACACTACGAGTATAATTGTTAATTATAACAATTAATAGGCTTTAGTTGTAAGAATGAAAACATTTTTAGATATAAAGTACTAATTATTAATAATAACATACTAAATATTATTTAATATCATTTTACTATAAAGCCTTTTTAGCATAAAAGTAATGCAACCGTTTTGTAATCGGTAGAAGTGAGTTCGATACTCGCATAAGGCTATAAATAAAAATTTTTTTTTTAAGACCCAATGGTCAAGACTGGTTAAGACATAACATTTTCACTGTTAGTGCGGGAGTTCAAATCTCCCTTGGGTTATAAGAGATTAGCTCAGTTGGTAGAGCTGTCGCTTTACACGCGAAAGGTCAGGTGTTCAAATCACCTATCTCTTAAGCGTATTAGTGTAAATATGTAACATTTAAGGCTCATGATTTTAAGATCCGGGTGCAATTCCTGGATACGCATCCAAAGACTATAGCTTAATTGGTTAAAGCGAACCACTCATGATGGTTTGAGTAAATGTTCAAGTCATTTTAGTCTTATATAATCCGAGTGCTGGAACTGGTAGACAGTCTTAATTTAAGCTTAAGTGGCGCAAGCCGTAAACGTTCGAATCGTTTCTTGGATATATTAGGGGTTATAGTTTAACTGGTAAAACGACGATTTTGCATATCGTTATTTCAGGATCGAGTCCTGATAACTCCATAAATATTAATATTGTTAATTATTAACGCTTGAGAAGCTCAATTGGTAGAGCGAATCATTGAAGCTGATTAGGTTGTAAGTTCAAATCTTATCTCGAGCATGTATGAGTATTAATAAACATGGGTATGCTGAAATTGGTAACCAGATTCCGCTTAGGACGGAATGGTATTATACTTTACAAGTTCAAGTCTTGTTACCCATATTTATATTTATGTTATTATTTAGTTTATGTTGTCGACTAATCGGTAAGTCATAAATTTTTGGTATTTACTATTGGGTGTTCGAGTCGCCCCAACATAATAATAATTTAGAACTTAATATTTTTTATTTAGATATTATATTATGATATTTAGATATTGTATACTTGAGATTAGCCAGGATAGTTTAATCGGTAGAACAATAATTTCATGAATTAAGAATGAGAATTCGAATTTCTCTCCCGGCTTATAGTGACGATATTGTTATATTATATTTTTTTATAGTTAAGATAGGTATTATCAATATAATATAACAATATATATATTAGGTAGGTATAGTTCAATGGTAGAACGGCTGTATGTGGCACAGTATATCCTAGTTCAATTCTAGGTACCTTCCCTATCTATTTATAGACATATAAATTACCTTAAGTTTATCTCTTGCATAAGACATATATTTTACCTTAAGTTTTTATATATACTATAATAATATTAATAATTTTTATTAGTTAAGTTATAATTAATTAATTTTTAGATATAAAAAAAAAGTTATTGTGGTAATGGTGTATTAATTTGTGCCATTATGTATTTATTATATTATATAAAGTTTATATATATTTATTTATATATATTTTTACAAGTATATATATTTATATATATATACTTTAACAAGTATCTCTAATTAGCTTTAGCTTGAGTTTACTAAATAAAGAATGTTAATGTTAGTTATTCTTTTGTCTGTTGATTATTCCCAAAGAAAAGAGTATTCTTCATTAACAACAACAACAGAAGATAATATAACTAATATTGCAGAAAGTAAAACTAAAGGATCTTTATTTGATTTTTCAGAACCTACTGAGTGACAAGAAAGATGATTTTTATCTTCGAATGCTAAAGATATTGGAACATTATATTTAATGTTTGCATTATTCTCTGGTTTAGTTGGTACAGCATTTTCTGTATTAATAAGATTAGAATTATCAGGTCCAGGTGTTCAATATATATCAGATAATCAATTATATAATAGTATAATAACAGCACATGCTATTTTAATGATTTTCTTTATGGTTATGCCTGCATTAATTGGTGGTTTTGGTAATTTCTTATTACCATTATTAGTAGGAGGTCCTGATATGGCATTCCCTAGATTAAATAATATAAGTTTCTGATTATTAGTACCAAGTTTATTTTTATTTATATTCTCAGCTACTATAGAAAATGGAGCTGGAACAGGATGAACATTATATCCTCCATTATCAGGAATACAATCTCATAGTGGACCTAGTGTAGATTTAGCTATATTTGGTTTACACTTAAGTGGTATAAGTAGTATGTTAGGTGCTATGAATTTCATTACTACTATTTTAAATATGAGAAGTCCAGGTATACGTTTACATAAATTAGCTTTATTTGGATGAGCTGTTATTATTACAGCTGTATTATTATTATTATCATTACCTGTATTAGCAGGTGGTATTACTATGATCTTAACAGATAGAAATTTTAATACTTCATTCTTTGAAGTAGCTGGTGGTGGTGATCCTATTTTATTCCAACATTTATTCTGATTCTTCGGACACCCTGAAGTTTATATTTTAATTATACCAGGATTTGGTATTATTAGTACAGTAATTTCAGCAGCATCAAGTAAAAACGTTTTTGGTTACTTAGGTATGGTTTATGCTATGATGTCTATTGGTGTATTAGGATTTATAGTTTGAAGTCATCACATGTATACTGTTGGTTTAGATGTTGATACTAGAGCTTACTTTACAGCTGCTACTTTAATTATTGCTGTACCTACAGGTATTAAAATATTTAGTTGATTAGCTACATGTTATGGTGGTTCTTTACATTTAACACCTCCTATGTTATTTGCTTTAGGATTTGTTGTATTATTCACTATTGGTGGTTTAAGTGGTGTTGTATTAGCTAATGCTTCACTTGATGTAGCATTCCACGATACTTACTACGTTGTAGCTCACTTCCATTATGTTTTATCTATGGGTGCTGTATTTGCATTATTTAGTGGTTGATACTTCTGAATTCCTAAAATTTTAGGTTTATCTTATGACCATTTTGCTGCTAAAGTTCATTTCTGAATTTTATTTGTTGGTGTTAATTTAACATTCTTCCCTCAACATTTCTTAGGTTTACAAGGTATGCCTAGAAGAATAAGTGATTACCCTGATGCTTTCTATGGTTGAAATTTAATTAGTAGTATTGGTTCTATTGTTAGTGTTGTAGCTACATGATATTTCTTAACTATTATATATAAACAACTTACAGAAGGTAAAGCTGTATCAAGATACCCTTGATTAACTCCACAATTATTTAGTGATACTTTCCAAGTTTACTTTACTAGAAATAATAGTTCTTTAGAATGATGTTTAACTAGTCCACCTAAACCTCACGCTTTTGCAAGTTTACCTTTACAATCTTAATATTTAATAATAATTTATAATATATAATTTATATATATATATAGCCTTAAATTATTAGTCTAATAATTATAAAAAAAAAATATATAATAAATATATATATATATATTTAAAAACAATAGAATAAAATTATTTTATTTTAGTTTTAATATATAAAAGTAAAAATATAATAACCTTAAATATTACATTGTATACAGAGTATGCCTCAATAGAGTATATATGTATCATATATACATTGTATCATATATACATTGTATACTATAATAAAATGTGGTACTATATTGTACCATATTGATGTAGGTGAGGGACCTTCCCTTTTATCCCTCACCGATAGGTTTGTTCTATATTGCCTTTCAGAAATACATCTATAATTAGTACATATTGCTAGATTCATTTGTACTATATTATATTATTATAATAATTAGACAATTCTAATTATAAGATTATTAGGTATTATAAGCGCCTAATTCTTTTTTTGTTTACACCCTGGTTGGATGATGCAGGAGATCAGTGGTAAGTATTTTTTTACAATATACCCTACATACGTATGTATATAGCATAGAATTAAGTTGAGTAATAAAAAATAGTAAATTCTTATACGGCAGTTCGCGTCGAGATAGCATCTGTAGACGTATTATATAAAAGTTTATGAGAACTCTAAATCAAAATATGAAAGTATTTGGAAGCACGAGAGTGGTTCTTAAGCATACAAGCTTGCCAGTTGACGTAATTAATTTTAGAGGGATTAATTCGTTAGCTGTAATACCAAGGGCACCTAGTAGCCAAGGTAAGATCGATAATGATCTAATTTCATTACCTGACTTAGAAATAAATAGTTTATTAAGTCAGTCACAAACAGGTACATTAAATCAGCAACAAATAGAAGATGCTATAAATATGGTCGATAGTAGTCTTAATCAAATTAGCCTAGAAGCTAGAGGAATTAAAAGATCACAAGGTGATCTATCAAGTCCATATTTAAGTGATAACGATCACTTAAATAAGAAAGTCTTAAAGGAAATGTCTCAAGATAATGAGGAATCTATTAATACACCTTCTGGATCTAATACTGAAGATTGGGTAAACAAAACATCTGATGTAGCTCAAATACCAGAAGAATCAAAAATACCTGATAATTATTTGTCTGAACCGGCAACTATATGGGGTGGTCTTCATGATCATTTTTCAAAATTGAACCTAAGATGTGCGGAAGCTAAAGCTGAAGCTAATGCGTTAGTAGATGAGATAAATATGTCACGTGAATTATTAGAACAGTATATGGATAATGTTACAGTTCGTGTTCGTGAAATAATACCTAGTGAATTTTCAGAGAATATTAATTATGATAGTACTTATGAAAGTGATTCAGAGAATGGTAATGCTATTCCTGATAATAACCCTATGGGACTTTATTTACCTACAGATAGTTCAGATAATACTGAATCATCAAATGATGATGCTTCAGTATCAGGTAACTCAAATGAGGATAACTCATTATCAAGTAATTTAAATGAGGATAACTCATTATCAAGTAATTTAAATGAAGATAACTCAGTATCAAGTAATTTAAATGAAGATAACTCATTATCAGGTAATTCAAATGATGCTAATTCAGTATCAGGTAATTCAAATGATGCTAGTTTAGTATCAGGTAATTATATTTCTTCACCTATCAACCCAGAGTTAGCTGATAATCCTGAGTTAACAATACATAATAGTTCAGCATCTGACGATGATGTATTATCTGTTAATGTTAGTACTGATGTAAGCGACCCTCATACAGGTGTAGGTTTAGAACCATTAAATAACGGTTTAAAGTTTAATGAAGTTACTTATAGTGGTATGTTGAGACAAGATCAACATATACATAGTAATTACATGATTAAAATGCGAGGTATAGATGATATGGAATATCGTGCAACATATGATTATTTAATAGATACTTTAAATTATTTAGATCATTTAATAATGAAATATAAATTAGTACATTATTTAGAAGATGTTCTTATTAGATGAAATCCTGCAATAGAAATACATGGTCGTGTTTTAAAATCAGAGATTAATAATATATTAGATTTAGTTAGTGTATTCAACTAGATAAATAATAAATATTATTAATTAAAATTTTTGTTTAACTGTAAATAGCTATAAGCATACATAATTTAATAATAAACTATGTTACAAGCAGCTAGAATTATAGGTACTGGTATAGCCACAACAGGATTAATAGGAGCAGGTGTAGGAATAGGTATAGTTTTTGGTGCATTAATATTAGGTGTAGCAAGAAATCCTTCATTAAGAGGACAGTTATTTTCATATGCAATATTAGGTTTTGCATTTGCAGAAGCAACAGGATTATTTGCTTTAATGATGGCTTTTTTATTATTATATGTTGCTTAATAAAAAAAGATAAAATAATTAAAAACATATATTAATAAAAAATATAATATATATATATATATATGATTTATATTAGCTAAGGTAGTTTAAAGATAAAACAATAATTTTTTTTTAATTATAAATGAGAATTCGAATTTCTCTCTTGGCTAGTTAGCTATAGAAAAAATTAAATAGAATAAACAAATATAAATAAATATAAATTTAAATTTAAATTTATATTTATTTATTTATATTAAAATATAATAATAGTAATAATAATAAAATGTAATAAAAAATTATATAAAATATAACAAAAAATGGAAATAGAAATGGATTTCAAGATTATGGTTGAAACAGCAGAAAATATTATGGCTGCTTTCTACAATTACCAACCTACTAGTAGTTTTAATGCTGTCGCACCAACTAATATAAATATATCAAATAGTTATAATGTAGATAGGTATTATGATTATATAGAAAATAATTATACGACAACTTTGACTAAAGACAAACTAAGTAAACTATTAATACAATATCCAGATCTAAGTAAAATAAATCTTATACAAAATTTAGTTATAAACCGTACAGAATGAATTGCTACTGGTCCTGGTTTAGCGTACAATTTTTTTGATACCGAATTTGAAAAATCACTAAATAAAAAGTTAATTCTGAATACTTTTCATGATCAGGCTTCTTTTTATAACCATATATTTAAATTTAAAAATCATTTATATAATGAGTTTGTGTTAAGAGAAAATTATTCACGTAATCCTTATGATCTTGATTCTAAAATTTATTTTAAAGATTTAATAGTTAAAAATAGATGTAAATTGGTAGAAATGTTAGAAGAGACTGCAGATAAAAAAACATTATTAAAAATATTATCTGAAGATAATAACTATAATTTAAATGATTTTAGTGTATATAATTGAGAAAAACAAATTAATGTTTTTTTATGGTCATTTCACAATAAGACATATAATTACATGGATTCTGATTGTAATCTTAAAAAAGCTAATATTGAAACTATATCTATTAATTTTAATAATTTAAAAAATAAAGAATTAGTAGAATTGATATGAAACTTTGAAAATAAATTAGATATGTATAATTTTAAAGGGTATAAAGGAAAGAGTGTATTTAATAAAGCTAAACCTGAAAATTATCTAGTAGGATTAATGTATGATGACGCATTAAATATAGCAAACCTTAAAACTTTAACTAATGGAGAAAAAACAATAATTGGATCTGTAATGAGATAATAAATATTTTTTTTATAAGTAATTATTAACTTTAACTTAAATTATGTAAGAAAATATAAATATAAAACTTATATCTAAAAAAAATTTTTAAAACTTTAAATATGACAACAACAACTTTTTTCTTATTTTTAATACCAGTATTAGGTATAATATTGTTATTAGTTAATTTAATACTTTCACCACATAACCCATACCAAGAAAAAGATAGTGCTTTTGAATGTGGTTTTCATTCTTTTTTAGGTCAAAATAGAACACAATTTAGTATTTCTTTCTTTATATTTGCTTTATTATTTTTATTATTTGATTTAGAAATTTTATTAATATATCCTTATGTAGTTAGTGCTTACACTAATGGTATATATGGTTTATTAATTATGTTAGTATTTTTCTTGGTATTAACTTTAGGTTTTGTATTTGAATTAGGTAAAAACGCTTTAAAAATAGAAAGTAGACAAATATTTAATTTTAATGTAAAATCTTGAAATGGTTATTCTTTAATATATAAGTAAATTATATGCTATATATCTTTATTTACAAAATTTTAAGTTAAAGTTAATAAATAAAAAATAAAAAAAAAATTATATATATTTATGTATTTATATGAATACATAAGGTTTACATAAATTAGCGCGATATATTATAATAAAAATAATAATAAAAAAAAATATGCTTTTACAAAATTATATATTTAAATTACAATTAGATGCACCAACACCATGGGGTTTATTTTTCCAAGATAGTGCTTCACCTCAAATGGAAGGTATTGAAGAATTACATAATAATATTATGTTTTACTTAGCTATTATAATGTTTACTGTAACATGAATGATAATTTCAATAATAAGAAATTTTTTAGCTAATAAATCACCTATAGCTCATAAATATATGAATCATGGTACTTTAATAGAATTAATTTGAACTATATCACCTGCATTTATATTAATATTAATAGCATTCCCATCATTTAAATTATTATATTTAATGGATGAAGTTATGGACCCTTCATTAGTTGTATATGCAGAAGGTCATCAATGATACTGAAGTTACCAATATCCAGATTTTACAAATGAAGATGATGAATTTATAGAATTTGATTCATATATAGTACCAGAAAGTGACTTAGAACAAGGTCAATTTAGAATGTTAGAAGTTGATAATAGAGTAATTATACCTGAATTAACTCACACTAGAATTGTTATATCAGCAGCTGATGTTATACATTCTTATGCTTGTCCTTCTTTAGGTATTAAAGCAGATGCTTACCCTGGAAGATTAAATCAAGCTTCTGTTTACATAAACCGTCCTGGAACTTTCTTTGGACAATGTTCAGAAATATGTGGTATTCTACACAGTTCTATGCCTATAGCTATACAATCTGTATCTATTAGAGATTTTCTATTATGATTGAGAGAACAAATGGAAGGTTAAATTTTATAAAATAAAGATGAAAATTAAAACAACACTTAATAGATACATAATTTACTGTAATATTAATTTGTATTTAATATATACTCATCCTAATTTACCTAAATATTTAATTTATACGTATAATTTTATAAAATTTATATTTTTATTTATAATTTTTTCTTTTTCTAATATTAATTTTATGTTAGAATTATTTAATTTATTCTCTAGTAATTATTTAGTACTATTACATGAAGATTTTTTTATTAAGATTACATCTGGTTCAGGTAATAATAATAATCCTTTAGGTATAGGTTCTTCTAATACGGGTGATAGTGGTCCACCTAATCCTAATCCTAATTTTAATCAATTATTAGGTGATGAACCTTATTTTGAGATTGAAAATTATAAAAAACGGAGACAAGAAGAATTAGAAAAACAGCTAGTTGAACCCATATTTAATGAACCTCCACATAATAAATTTTTAGGTAAAGAACCTCTTTTTAAAAATAAACGGCAAGCTGAACCTACACTTGATGAACCTATAAGTAAGAAACTTAAAGGTAAACAACTTGTTAATAATGCTACAGCTAATGGAGTTGAACAACCAAATCAGGTTGAACAATCTAATAAACAAAGACAACTTCTACCTAAAAAACATATACCACCTAAAGGTAAAATACAAATTGAACCGTTAAATAAACCTACATCTTTATTTAAAGAAATTGTACATAAAAGACAAGCTGTTAGACCAGATGGTCATATAACTAGACTAGTACCTGAAGGTAGGTTTATTTATTATGATCCTGTAACAAAAAGATCTCTTAATCCTGAAGCTTTACATTGGGAAAAGCCTAATACTTATCATAATAACGTTATACGTACTTATAGTGAATATGGTCTGCAATATACTTATAATTGTATGTCTTCAGACCCGTCTAAACACTTTTGTAGGGTAAAATATCCTGATTTATCAATATGTGATATATATCGTTCACAAACAATGGTAGAAAATATAGAATTTCATCGTAATCATATAAAATTAGGTTATCAAATGAGACCTAGATATTTATATAATGATTATTATAATGAACATTTTGATATATTTAGAAAACAAAAAGTACAAAATTTATTAGATAATTATAAAAAAATTAATTCTAATAGAGTAATAGGACCAAATACTATACCTAAAGATAATGATAATCCGAAATTATTTGACGATAATAGTAATAAAAAATTAATATTAGCTAATAAAAAGAATTATAAGTATTTATTTGCTAATGGTAAGTAATTATTATATATAATTTATATTTATTCAAGTAAAAATATTTTTAATATGTTAATTCAATGGTAGAATAGCGTGCTACGGACACGTAAATATAAGTTCGAGTCTTATACATATTTAAAAAAAGTAAGAATAATTTATATTAATTTAATATAAATATAATTTATATCTTTATATAAACATATAGTATAGATAAATCAAATAAAATTTTATATAGATAGAATGAATTTTTCAATATTTTTATTTCTTATAGGAATATTAGGATTTGTATTAAATAGAAAAAACATTATATTAATGTTAATTTCTATAGAAATAATGTTATTATCTGTAACATTTTTAATATTAATCAGTTCACTTAGTTTTGATGATATATTAGGACAAACTTTTGCTGTATATATTTTAACAATAGCAGGAGCTGAATCTGCAATAGGTTTAGGAATATTAGTTGCATATTATAGATTAAGAGGTAGTATAACAATACAATATAAATAAATGTATTTAACATTGATAATTTTACCATTATTAGGTTCAATAGTATCAGGTTTTTTTGGTAGAAAAGTAGGTATAACAGGATCACATATAATAACATGTGGTTCAGTAATTACTACAACATTTTTAGCTATAATAGCTTTTTTTGAAGTAGGTTTTAATAATATACCAGTTACAATAAATGTAGCTAGATGAGTAGATGTAGAATCACTATATGTATTATGAAACTTTAGATTTGATTCTTTAACAGTATCAATGTTAATACCAGTATTAATAGTATCTAGTTTAGTACATATATATTCAATAAGTTATATGAGTCATGATCCACACAATCAAAGATTTTTTAGTTACTTAAGTTTATTCACTTTTATGATGATTATACTAGTAACAGGAAATAATTATTTAATTATGTTTGTAGGTTGAGAAGGTGTTGGTGTTTGTTCATATCTTTTAGTAAATTTCTGATTTACTAGAATTGCAGCTAATCAAAGTTCTATATCAGCTTTATTAACTAATAGAGTAGGTGATTGTTTATTAACTATAGGTATGTTTGCTATATTATGATCTTTTGGTAATATAGATTATAGTACAGTATTTGCATTAGCTCCTTACTATAATGAAACTATTATTACAATTATAGGTATATGTTTATTAATAGGTGCTACAGCTAAAAGTTCTCAAGTTGGTTTACACATTTGATTACCTCAAGCTATGGAAGGTCCTACACCTGTTTCTGCTTTAATTCACGCAGCTACTATGGTTACAGCTGGAGTTTATTTATTAATGAGATCTTCACCATTAATTGAATATAGTTCAACTGTATTAATATTATGTTTATGATTAGGTGCTATAACTACAGTATTTAGTTCTTTAATAGGATTATTCCAACAAGATATTAAAAAGGTTATTGCTTATTCTACTATGAGTCAATTAGGTATGATGGTTATAGCTATAGGTTTATCTAGTTATAATTTAGCTTTATTCCATTTAGTTAATCATGCTTTCTATAAAGCATTATTATTCTTAGGTGCTGGATCAGTTATTCACGCAGTAGCTGATAATCAAGATTTTAGAAAATATGGTGGTTTAAGAGAGTTCTTACCTTTAACTTATTCAGTTATGTTAATAGCTTCATTAAGTTTAGTTGCTGTACCTTTTATGACAGGATTCTATTCTAAAGATTTTATTTTAGAATCTGCTTATGGTCAATTCTACTTATCTGGTACTATAATTTATTTTGTAGCTACTATAGGTGCTATGTTTACTACACTTTATTCAGCTAAAGTTTTATATTTAACTTTCTTAGCTAATCCTAATGGACCTTTATCTAGTTACAAACATGCACATGAAGGTGATATATTCTTAACTTTACCTTTAATTATATTATCTATTTTCTCTATATTCTTTGGTTATTTAACTAAAGATATATTTATTGGTTTAGGTACTGGTTTCTTTGTAGATAATAGTTTATTTATTCATCCTAGTCATGAAATTATGTTAGATACAGAATTTGCTGTACCTACATTGTTTAAATTATTACCTTTTGTATTTACTGTTTCTTTAAGTATTATTTCAGTATTATTCTCTGAATTCTTACCTAAATTACTTATTAACTTTAAATTCTCTAGATTTGGTTATAATTTATTCAGTTTCTTTAATCAAAGATTCTATATTGAATTATTCTATAATAAATATATTGTAGAAGGTGTTCTTAAATTAGGTGGTCAAACTACTAAGAGTCTTGATAAAGGTTCAGTTGAATTTTTAGGACCTTATGGTTTAGAAAAAGGATTATTATCTTTAAGTAATAGTTTAGGTAAATTAAGTACTGGTGTTATTACTACTTATGCTTTATACATATTAATTGGTTTAATGTTCTATATTTCATTAGTATATTTCTCTTATAATGATAATAATTTATTTATATTAGTTATATTTACTTTATTTGCATTATTAAATAATAACTTAACATCAACTAAATAAGAATTTATCTTATAATTAGTTATATTTTATTAAATAATAAAAAATATTTATTAATAAATATTTTTTATTATTTATTTTGTTTAATTTAAATTTATTTATACTTTTATTCAGATATGCTTTTATCTTCAATTTTCTGTTTAATATTATCTAACGCATTGTCTTTTAGACGTGATACAGCTATTCTTTATTCAAGAGTAGGTATTATAATATTATTTTACTGTATCTATTTATCTTATAATAATTTATTTATAACATATTTAGATAATGGTATAGGGTTATTTGGTGGTTTATTTTATACATCACCTATAACACAAACATTTCATATATTAATATTTATTATTACATTATTAATCTTGAACATTACTGGGTTTTATCCTAGAAAACTTATATCTAGTCAGTATTTAAGTTTATACAAATTATTATTTACAAAGTTACAATTTGTTAAAAACATTGCTGTATCTAATATACTTTTAAAAAAAGGAGAACAATATACTATATTAGAATATACATTAATGTTATTATTTATTGTAACAGGTAGTATATTATTAATATCTAGTAGTGATTTTGTATCTATTTTCTTATCTATTGAATTACAAAGTTATGGTTTATATTTATTATGTACTATGTATAGAAATTCTGAATCTGCTACATCTGCTGGTTTAACTTATTTCTTATTAGGTGGATTATCATCTTGTTTCATATTATTAGGTATAGCTTTAATATATGCTAATTTAGGTGTAACATATTTAGATAGTTTTTATATTATTAATAATTTAGCTGGTGTATTAAATCAACAACAAATTACTACATATATACCTTATTGCTTATTATTAATAACTATAGGATTATTATTTAAAATATCTGCTGCTCCTTTCCATTTTTGATCTCCTGATGTTTATGATGGTATTCCTACAATAGTTACTACTTTTGTAGCTATTATTGCTAAAATATCTATATTAACTTTATTATTACAATTAGTTCATTATACTAATAGTATATTTATTACTACACAATATACTTGAACTACTAGTTTATTAATTAGTTCATTATTATCTTTAATAATTGGTACTGTATTAGGTTTAACTCAATTTAGAATTAAAAGATTATTTGCTTATAGTACTATATCTCATTTAGGTTTTATGTTATTAGCATTAACTATTAATAGTGTTGAATCTATACAATCCTTTATTTTCTATTTAGTTCAATATAGTTTATCTAATTTAAATGCATTTATTTTATTAATTGCTATAGGTTATAGTTTATATGCTTATAATGATAAAAATATTAATCATAATAATTTAATTGATAAAAATAACTCACCTATACAACTAATTAGTCAGCTTAAAGGTTATTTCCATATTAATAGTTTTTTAGCTTTAAGTTTAACTATTACTTTATTCTCATTTGCTGGTATTCCACCTTTAATGGGATTCTTTGCTAAACAGATGGTATTTTCTGCTGCTTTACAAGAAGGATTTATATTCTTAACTCTTATAGGAGTATTAACTAGTGTTATAAGTGCTGTATATTACTTATTCATTGTAAAAACTATGTTCTTTGATGGACATTCTTATACTTATTTTAGTAGTTTAAAAGATTTAAGAATACCTGCTCTTATTATACAAAAAGATAAAATAGTTAATAAAATATATTTTGATTCTAGATTTGCTTTATCTAGTTCTTTATCTATAACTATTTCTATATTAACTTTAATTATACTTTTATTTATGCTTATGCCTAATGAATGATTACATATGTCTAATATATTAGCTATAGTATTATTTGTACCAGCTGGTATTTAATTAAGTAATAATAATAATTATAATTATAATTATTATTATAAGCTAAAGTAGTTTAAAGATAAAACAATAATTTTTTTTAATTATAAATAAGAATTCAAATTTCTTTTTTAGCTAGTTAGCTATAGAAAAAATAAAAGTATAATTCTAATTAAAATAGAATAAACAAATATAAATAAATATAAATCAATTGGAAATTGTTTATAATTAGAAGTTAAATCTAAAAATCATTTAGTCGGATTAATGTATAATGACGTATTAGATGCAACTGATAGATTTATGATTAAGTCTAATATAAAATAAAAAATTAAATAGAATAAACAAATATAAATAAATATAAATTTAAATTTATATTTATTTATTTATATTAAAATATAATAATAAAAAAATAAAAAATGTAATAAAAAAATATAAAAATAAAAAAAAAATGAGAATTATTAAAAGTCATCCTTTATTAAGATTAGTAAATTCTTACTTAATCGACGCACCTACACCAGCAAATATAAGTTATTTATGAAATTTTGGTTCATTATTAGCATTATGTTTAATAATACAAATTGTAACAGGAGTTACATTAGCTATGCACTATACACCTAGTGTAGCTGAAGCATTTAATTCAGTAGAACATATAATGAGAGATGTAAACAATGGATGATTAGTGCGTTATTTACACGCTAATACAGCATCAGCTTTCTTCTTTTTAGTATATCTACACATAGGTAGAGGTTTATACTATGGATCATATAAATCACCTAGAACTTTAACATGAGCTATTGGTACAGTAATACTTATAATAATGATGGCTACAGCTTTCTTAGGTTATGTATTACCATATGGTCAAATGAGTTTATGAGGAGCAACAGTTATTACTAATTTAATGAGTGCTATACCTTGAATTGGTCAAGATATCGTTGAATTTATATGAGGTGGTTTTTCAGTTAATAATGCAACATTAAACAGATTCTTTGCATTACACTTCTTATTACCATTCGTATTAGCTGCATTAGTATTAATGCACTTAATAGCTTACCACGATGTAGTAGGATCAGGTAATCCTTTAGGTATATCAGCTAACTATGATAGATTACCTTTTGCACCTTACTTCTTATTTAAAGATTTAATAACTATCTTCTTATTCTTTATAGTATTATCTATATTTGTTTTCTTTATGCCTAATGCATTAGGAGATAGTGAAAATTACGTTGTAGCTAACCCAATGCAAACTCCACCAGCTATTGTACCAGAATGATACTTATTACCATTCTATGCTATATTAAGATCTATACCTAATAAATTATTAGGTGTTATAGCTATGTTTGCAGCTATTTTAGCTTTAATGGCTATGCCTTTCACTGATTTATCTAAATTAAGAGGAGTACAATTTAGACCTTTAAGTAAAATAGCTTTCTTTGTATTTGTAGCTAATTTCTTAGTATTAATGCAAATAGGTGCAAAACACGTTGAAACACCATTTATTGAATTTGGACAAATATCAACTGTATTATACTTTGCACACTTCTTTATTATAGTACCTGTAGTAAGTATTATAGAAAATAGTTTAGTAGAGTTATCTATAAAAAAATAATTAATATATAATAATATTAATTAGAAATTATTTTTTTTTTAATTTTTAATTAATTTAATTATTTAAATATAATTTATATTTTTAATTATTAGGAGTTTGAGCAGAGGGTTCTGCGTTTCGATTGCAAATCGAAATAAAGGGATTCGAGTTCCCCGAACTCTTTAGATATATAAATATTAAACATAAAAAGTTTCAATATATAATATTGAGTATATTTATTAAATATTATATATATATATAGAATAAAAACTGCAGGTTGTTATGTACAATAAATATAAATATAAATATAAATATATATATATAAATATTCTATTTTTATATATTGTTATAATAAATAATAAATAAATAAATGATAAGTATAATTTCAATTATTGAAGGGTTATTATTAGTAGTACCTGCTTTACTTTCAGTTGCTTTTGTAACTATAGCCGAACGTAAAACTATGGCTTCTATGCAAAGAAGATTAGGTCCTAATGCGGTAGGTTATTATGGTTTATTACAAGCATTTGCTGATGCTTTAAAATTATTATTAAAAGAGTATGTAGCTCCAACACAAGCTAATATTATATTATTTTTTATAGGACCTATGATAACTTTAATCTTTTCTTTATTAGGTTATTTAGTTGTTCCATTTGATAGTGGTATTTTTGTATCTGATTATAGTTTAGGTATGCTTTATATGTTAGCTGTTTCATCTTTAGCTACATATGGTATATTATTAGCAGGTTGATCTGCTAATTCTAAATATGCCTTTTTAGGTTCATTAAGAAGTACAGCTCAATTAATTAGTTATGAGTTAATATTAAGTTCTGTAATAATATTAATTATATTATTAACAGGTAATTTAAATATTATTACTATTGTAGAATCACAAAGAATAGTAGATTTCTTATTACCATTATTTCCTTTATTTATTATATTCTTTATAGGTTCTATAGCTGAAACTAATAGAGCTCCTTTTGATTTAGCTGAAGCTGAGTCAGAACTTGTTAGTGGTTTTATGACAGAACATTCAGCTAGTGTATTCGTATTCTTTTTCTTAGCTGAATATGCTAGTATTATATTAATTTGTGTTTTAAATAGTATTTTATTTTTTGGTGGTTATTTATGTATTATACCTGTTGAATTTTTAATAGATATTTTATATTCTTTATTTGGTATAAATAGTTCTATATTAGAAGAAATATTTGTTAATTTTTCTTCATCACCTTTAAATTTAGCTTTTAAAACTGCTTTTTTAATTTTTGTGTTTATTTGAGTTAGAGCTTCTTTCCCTAGAATACGTTTTGATCAATTAATGTCTGTTTGTTGAACTGTATTATTACCTTTAATTGTAGGATATGTTATTTGTATACCTTGTATTGTATTTGGTTTAGATGCTTTACCTACAAATTTAGTACTTTAATTAAATATTATTTAAAATTTTTGTATATTTAACTTAAATATTTAAAAAGAATAAAATTATTTTTTATTTATATTTTGATTTATATACCTCAATATAGTATATATGTATTATATATAAATTTATTATAAAAATATAATAATAATTTATAATATTATATAAATTAATATATACTTAAGCTTTATAGCATATATAAAGTGTAACAAAAACAAATTAATGTTTTTTTAAGCAGAAAGTTTATATATATATTAAAATTAAATATGTCCTTATTATTATTATTAATTCCATTAATAGGTATAAGTCTTGTAACAATAGAGACTAATTATGGTTTAAGTATAGTAAATAATATAAAGATAAAATCTATAGCCTTAACTACATCAATAATTAATTTAATTGTATCCTTAATAATGTTTATACTTTTTGATTTTAGTAGTAAACAATTTCAATTTATTGAGGAACATTATCAAGTAAGTTATTTTGATATATATTTAGGTGTAGATGGTTTATCTATATATTTTATATTATTAACAACTATAATAATGCCTATAGCAATATTATCTAATTGAAATTCAATACAATCTCAAAATGTATTATCATTTGTAGTAATTATGTTATTATTAGAAACATTATTATTAGCAGTATTCTTAGTTTTAGATGTTTTATTATTCTATATTTTTTTTGAAAGTATATTACCTCCTTTATTTTTATTAATAGGATTATTTGGTTCAAGTAATAAAGTAAGAGCTAGTTTTTATTTATTTTTATATACTTTATTAGGTTCATTATTTATGTTATTATCTATAATAGTTATGTCATCTATTATGGGTACAACTGATTTTGATGCATTATCTAAAGCAAACTTTAGTTATACTACACAATTATTTTTATTTTATGGTATATTTATAGCTTTTGCTGTAAAAACACCAGTTATCTTTTTAAATACTTGATTATTAAAAGCTCACGTTGAATCACCATTATCTGGTAGTATTATATTAGCAGGTATAGTTTTAAAATTAAGTTTATACGGTATATTTAGATTAATGTTACCTTTATTACCTAAAGCTTCTTTAAACTTTACATATATTATATATGTAATAGGTGTTATAACTATAATTTATGCTAGTTTTAGTACATTAAGAACAATTGATATTAAAGAATTAATTGCTTATTCTTCTGTATCTCACGCAGCTGTTTATTTAATAGGTGCGTTTAGTAATACTATACAAGGTATAGAAGGTGCTATAGTTTTAGGTTTAGCTCACGGTTTTGTATCACCAGGATTATTTATTTGTGCTGGAGGTATTTTATATGATAGATCTTCTACTAGATTAATTACATATTATAGAGGTATGGCTCAAATTATGCCTATTTTTTCTATATTATTCTTTATATTATGTTTAGGTAATAGTGGTACACCTTTAACATTAAATTTCATT
>Ga0208999_1000003_pt1 | contig 37677 bp, 15 predicted proteins | sample MedBloCAOM2_O1_FD_187714 | JGI IMG/M metagenome (GOLD analysis project Ga0208999, IMG submission 187714) | Forest soil microbial communities from El Dorado National Forest, California, USA - Mediterranean Blodgett CA OM2_O1 (SPAdes) (version 2) | ecosystem: Environmental > Terrestrial > Soil >... | reverse complement strand
AATTAAAAAAAAATAACTGTGCACTTTTTTTAACTTTATATCTATAAAGGCGAAATTAGGAGTTGAACCTAAACCTAAAGCTAATGAGACTTTTGTGCTAACCAATTACACAATCTCGCCTGATTTTAAATATATTTAAGTTTGAGAGAAAGCAATTACATCTTATCGGACTCGAACCAATAAACATTTGCTTCGAAGGCAACCGCTTTACCATTTTAGCTAAAGATGTAATATTTAATTTAAGTAAAAATGCTCCACCTAAAAAGTATAAAAGCTCCCATAAAAAAATATTAATTTATTCCGCAGCTCCACAGCAATAATCTTCTTTTTTAGGACACATTCCGACTTAAAATTTAAGATAATCCTTAATAATTAATTAAATTTTATATAATTGTTAAAAAAAAAAATAAATTTTCCTTAATTAAATTAGTTTATACATCTATGTTAGAATTTAGATCTTTTATTTTTTTAGTACGAATAAAGAGAATTGAACTCTTATAATAATAATTATTATGAGCGCCTAAAGCCCACCCGTCTACCAAATTCCGGCATATTCGCTAAAGTAAAATACTAATAATAGTCTTAAGAATTTAAAAATTAAAGTTAATTTAGCTTTACCTTTATTTTGTTTAATTAATTAAAAATGCTGTGCCTAATTTTAAAAATAAAGGATAGAGTAATCGAAACCCTGTCTGTAAAGTGTAAATTTACTGCTAAAACCACTCAGCTAATCCTTCTTATATTTGCGGTACATTTTGTTTATTTTAATCATCACTATTGAAGTAAATTTAAAATGTTTACTAAATTATAAAAAAAAAAAATAATATTTATTTATTTAATTAGAACCTTATTCTATATACAATAAGCAAAGAATTTATAGTTAGACTTTAGTTTGTAGTCCTTCTAATAAATTTTAAGCAAATCATTTAGTTTTATTAGTTATAATACTTTCACAAGGGGGGGTTAATATTCAAGATTCTTTATTTTCCAGCAGCACCTTCCAGTACGGCTACCTTGCTATGACTTTTGAGATGTTATCCAAGTGGGTTAAAAGATACTAATTAAGTTAACAAAATAGTTTAATTTTTAATAGATAAATAGAAAATATTTATCAATAACATTATAATAAATTATAAAATTATCATTAAAACATTATAAAAATATTTTTAACCTATTCTAAAAAGAATACAATATATAAATATATTTATTTCACTGTCTAAAAACGATAGTAAAATAGTTAAAATTAAAATTTTTATTTGAATTTGAAAAGTGATTAATTAGAGGCAATTTCCCCCTACCCAAACTCCTTCCCAGTGACAGACGGTTAGTTCATCACGAATGCATTCTTCACCGTTGCGATAGTGATCAACGATTACTCGAAATTCCTATTTCATGACGCCGAATTGCAGGCGTCAATCCGAAAAGATTTAATATAATTAACTTTCTTTGATGATTAGCTATTCCTTTATTTCCCGAATATAAATATATTAATAATTTCAAATATATAGATATATAATTATTGAGTAAAATATGATTTTACCTTCTAGTAATATACAAATTAAAAATAATAAATTATTAGAAATGTATTAAGTATATTCTAGAACACAATAATTAAAGGATTTGGTTTTTGCATCACTTTGTAAAAGTTCTTGCGGCACGTCTATAGCCCAGTTCATGAGGGCCATAACGACTTGTCTTAGCCCCAAATGAAAATATTTAGTAATCATTAGCTGTAAAGTATAAATTTACAGCAGGGATTTTGTCCGTTAGTGGATTTAACCTAACTTCTTAAAACACGGACTGACGACAGCCATGCAACACCTGTAAACGAATTATTTAGTAAATTATTTAAATTAATAAATAAAATAAAAAAATAATTTCTCATTTTAAAAAAATGGATATACAAGAACTGGTAAGGTTATACGCGTACTTTCGTATTAAATAACATGCTTCACTTCGTTTGCTTCGAGACCGACTAATTTTTTTGGTTTCAGCCTTGCGACCGTACTCTCAAGGCGGAATGGTTAAAGCGTTAGCGTCGTTACTAATTAATATTAAAATTAACAACTACCATTCATCGTTGACAGTGAGAGATATCTGGGTCTCTAATCCTATTTTCTTTTCTCACCTTCGTTTCTCAGCGTCAATCAGTAATAGATAAATGTCTTCACTATTAGTATTCCACTAAATATTTGAGGATTTCAACCCTACAACTAGCATTATTTTAACCTCTATATGATTCTATCTTATATGCATTTAAATTATTAATTTATAGTCTAAGACTATAAATAGCTTTATATTAATTTAAATTTCTAAGAAGCCTACCCACGCTTTACGCCTGATTAATGTGATTAACGTTTGCGTTTCTGGTATTACCGAGTCTTCTGGCACCAGATGTTGGACAACACTAATAAAAAGGTAACATCATGTTTTTTCCCTAATATTATCACCGTTCCACTTAATTAAAAATGAAAGATCAGATATTAAAAATATCTAATATTACGATGATTTCAGTTAGCTAGTTCACTCTTTCGAGCATTGACTAATATTCTCGACTGCTGGTAGTTATAATACTACTAAGGACATTTCATTCCCTATGTGGCCATTTATTCTATCAAATATAGCTTCTGATCGTTGGCTTGGTAGGCTATTATCCTACCAACTACCTTTAAACAGAATAGATTGAATCTTATAGCAGAAAATTTCCTTTATGGAATAAACAGCTAATTTATTATTTAAATTCATTATTTTTATTATATTTATTGTACTATTAAATAGATATTTAAAGTAGAAATTAATATTTTATTATAATTTATATTAAATTTATCTTCTAATTAAGAAGACTATAAGGTATCTAATCTATATTACTCACCTTTACACCTTATTCTTTATTCTTAATATTTTTACATATTAAGTGTTATGAACAATGATTTGCATGTCTTAAAACTACTGAAAAACGTTCAATCAGAACCAAAATTAAATTCTTTCTTAAAATTAAATAAATTATAATTAATTTATTATATTGTAATGCTTTAAAGCAATATTTATTATCTTCTTTTAAATTTTATTAATTATTTAATTAGTTTAATAGTTTTTAATTTAATTAAAATGGTTAGATTTGTATTTAACTTTTAATTATTAATTTGTAAAAATATAAAGCTTCTCCTTCAATTACTTAATTAATATTAATATATTTAAGCAGCTCCGTAGCTTCGCAGGAGGGTTAAGTTTATTATCTTTAAGACGTGTTTTGTATATTATTTTGTACTGATTTTAATCTAAATATTAATAGGTTAGAATAAGGATTAGCTGTTTCAATATAATAGTTTTCTTCACTAAACATACAAAAATGTTAAATAGAAGAATATCATTTATATATTCAAATTTTCTGTTTATTTTTCCTCTAGATCTTTCTATGCAGCTTAACTCTATTAAAATAATTATATATTTTAGAGTATGCAGTTTTACCCATAAGTAACCACGAACCTTCACTTAATTAATTTTAATTAATAATTATAATTTTATTATTTAATAATTAAAATAAAAAAACAGTATTAGATAACTTAACCTTTCTTTTAAAATTAGGAGGTAGAGCGAAAAAAATGCTGTGCCTTCTATTTTTTTAGGAGCGCATAGCATTTTTTTTTAGATTATATAAAATTATATATATTATAAATAAGATTTTTTTCTTCTGGAATCGAACCAAAATTAGCACTTTAGAAGAATGCTGTTCTGACCGTTTAAACTAAGAAAAACAAGTCCTTATAAATATATTTGTCTATAATTATACAATTAATATAAATCTTCTTTTAATATTTGTGACCTTGTATGATAATATTAAGTTGGAATTATCCGATTAAATAAATTATTTTTAACTAATTTTAAGTAAGCATTTTTTAATATTACTAGGATATAATATTAATATTTTATTATCTTTTTTAATTGTTGACTCCGCAAATATTAATTAAAACATATATCAATTGGCGACTGAGGGGTTAGTAATTTATGATACAATTTAATTACTTTATATCTATAATTGTCTTTAAAAAATTACTTTACAGTTACTTAGTGAAGATCAATTGCATCTTTCAAGTATGAACAAACTAATAAAGTTAGAACAAATGCTTGAATAAGAGATACGGCTAATTCTAATCCAATTAATCCAAGGAATAAAGAGAATGGTATTAATGTTAATACAGAAATTAATATACTACTTGAAAATAATTTAAATAAGAAAGAAGATAATATTTTTAATAAGGCGTGACCTGCTGTAATATTAGCAAATAATCTTACACCTAATGAAACTGCTCTAGCTGAATAACTAATTATTTCAATTAAAACAATTAGTGGTACTAATGCTAAAGGTGTTCCTCCAGGAATAAAGTAAGAAAAGAATTTTATTTTATGTATTGATAAACTTAAAATTGTTACACCCATAAATATAGTTACAGAAATACCTAAAGTAGTTATAGCACTAGCATTTACAGCATATGAATAAGGTATATTAGATATTAAATTACCTATTAATACTAAGAAGAAAATAGAATAAATAAAAGGTAAATATCTTTCACTTAATAATCCTATTTGATCTCTAACCATTGTGTGTAAACTTCCATAAGAAGCTTCAAGTGATATTGATCATTTATTAGGAACAATTTTAGTTTGGTTATCACCATAAAAGTGAATTGCGATAATTGTTGTTAATACAAATATCATGTATAATGAGTGATTTGTTAAAGTAAAGTTTTCTAAACCTAATAATTCTAATTTTAATCCTATTAAAGATAATACTTCAAATTGATCTAAAGGTGAGTTAATTAATGTATATTTTTCCATAAAATATATAAATATTAATTTTTATTAAAAATTAACCTTTAATTAAATATAAAATTGTTGTAAAATTTGAAAAGTGGATAAAACCTTTAAATAAGGTTTATATTAATAAATAAAAATTTAGGAAGATCTGTATTAATTTTGTTAACTTATTATTAAACGAGATTAAGGTTTTTAGAATAAAATTATATTAATTATTATTTTATATTGTTTTTCTAGTATCAATATCTCTAGTTATTACTATTGCAGAATACATAGCTAATAATAAAATTAAACTTACTAAGATTAATAAACCTGCACCATAAACATATAAATTAAAACCAATAGCTTCAATTTGTAAAAAATTAGTAAATACAGTATCAGCTATTTGAGGCATTGAATTATATACAGTATATACTGTATCATTAGTATTAAAACTAGATATTAATATATTTTTAAAAATAGAATTAGCTATATACATACCTTGTCCATTTAAATTAAATAATACATCTCAAATATTAAGATTAGATGAATTATAAAGTTCGTTAATACCTGCACTAACATTTAATTGTTGAGGTAAAACATTAAACATATAAGGTAATATATTATATAATATATAAGTAAATAATGATATTATTACTAAAGCTAATGGTAAAGTTTTAGTATATTGACTACCAGTTTCTAATATATCAGTTAATCTAATGTTAATCATCATAATTACGAATAAAAATAATACTGCAATAGCTCCAATATATATAATTATATAAGATATACCTATAAATTCTATACCTACAAATAATAAATAACTAGCAGCTAATACGAAAGTAGAGATTAAAAATAATACTGATATAACTGGATTTTTAGAAGTAATAGAAAACACACTAAATAATAAAGTTGAAAAAGCTAATAAATTTAAGATTATTGATTTCATTGTTTTAAAAAGAAATAAAAAATATATAAAATATTTTTTTAAGTTTACGAACTAAAAATAAGGCTCAACTTATAATAATTTAGACATAGCTAAAAAATATTAGTCTGAAGCAAATATTTTTATTAAACACTTACTTAAAAATGTTACTGCTTATCAGTATAACTGATAAAAATTAAATATTACATATTTATATTTACTTTAGCAGAGATATAATTATATTAAATAAATATTTAATTTGTTTAAGTATAATTATTTTCATTTTTATCTCCTTAATTGCAATTAATATATTTTTTTAATTACAATTTAACTTTTATATTAAATGAAATTAATCTGTTTTAATAATTAGTTAGTAAGAAAAGGAGTAGGATAAATTATCTGGAATGGTTTAATTAATATTATTATTTTTAATAAAATTATTAATTATAAATGACTATGCATTATCAGGATAACAAATTAAATAATTTGTTAGTGAATCGCTTTACAGATTAACACTTTATAAAATTATTATATTTAATAATAATATATTAAATACTCTACAATGTAAATTGAAATTAAATTGGAATCTATAATAAAATTATAACTTTATTATACATTATATATAAGACTTGTAATAGATACGTGTAAAGTATCTAATAATAAATTAGGGAATATACCTAATAAAAATGTAGGTACTAATAATGATAATAATAAATAATATTCTCTTCTATTTAAATCTTTATAGATAGATAAATGAGGTGAATAACTTCCGTAAGATAATCTATTATATAGGAAAAGTGAATAACAAGCAGATAAAACTATACCAGTAGATCCTAAAATAGCAAATAATGGAGTTCTAGTTCATATACCTATTAAAGACATTATTTCACCTAATCAATTTAAACTTAAAGGTACACCAGCATTAGCTAATGTAAACATAAAGAAAAGTATTACAAACACAGGCATCATTGAAGCTAAACCTCTAATATATAAAATATTTCTAGTTCCTGTTCTATCTAATATTACTCCTCCAACACAAATAAATAAAGCTGGACTAACAAATCCATGAGCTACAGATAATAATATAGCACCTTCAATACCTTGAATGCTATTAGAAAATACACCTAAAGTTATTACTCCCATATGAGCAATTGAAGAATAAGCTATAATTCTTTTAGTATCTTGTTGTACTATAGTAGAAAAACTAGCATAAATAATAGAAATAACAGCTATAGTTTGAACTAATGGACTGAAATAATTAGTAGCATCAGGTAAAAAGTTAACTAATATTCTTAATTCTCCATATACTGCTAATTTTAAAACTGTTGCAGCTAGTATTATACTTCCTGCTAATACTGAATCAGCATGAGCTTTAGGTAATCAAATTACAAAAGGATAAAGTGGTGTTTTAAAAGCAAAAGCTATAAAAAATCCTACTCATAATAATTTTTGATATTCAAAACTTATAGAATTTAAAGAAATATATTGGAAGTCAGTATTACCTACAAAATTATATATACTTAAAATACTTAATAACATTGGTAAACTTCCAGCTAATGTATATAAAAATAATAAGAAAGAAGATCTAATTCTATCATCACCATGTCCAAATACAATTGTAATAACAAATAAAATAGGTAATACACTTTCAAAAAATATATAGAATAATAATAAATCTAAAGCTGCAAATGCACATATTTGTAAACTTTCTAATAATAAAATTGATATTAAAAATAATTTTATATTATTATTTACATTTTTATAATTTGATAATAAAGCTACAGGACTTACAAAAGTTGTTAATATTATAAAATATAAAGAAATTCCATCTACACCAAAATAAAAATGAAACATACTTGATAATTCACTACCATTTATATTAATTATATTTGAAGGTAAAAATTCAGATATAAATTGATATTCAGTAATAGTTGAATCAAATTGATATCATAAAAATAATGATATGAAAAAATTAATTATTGCAGTAGTTAAAGCTATTTCTTTCATAGTTGTTATACTACTTATATTTTTATTTCCTCCATCATTTGTATTAAATAAAGATGAACTTGAATCTGTATTTGAATTAGATTCAGATGATCCGGAATCTGAAACTAAAGATAAATTATTATTTGGTACAAGTAATATTATTATAGAACCTATAATAGGTATTAAAATTAGCAAGCTGATCATTGTTTGTTTAGTTTTTTTTTTAATATTATGAATTTATTATATTATTAATTTTTTATTTTATTAATAATATATTATCAAAATTTGTTCTTATAAGAAAAAGCGCAAAGCATTTTTCTTCTTAAGAAATTAAACTTAAATATATCTAAATTGTTTTTAATTTATATTCTCCTTCTAAAATATAATATTATAAATTTAAAGGAGATCAAATTATTTTAAAGTTGCTCGATTTTAACGAAGCCATCATAAAAATGATATTCTTATTTTTAAAGTTATTTGCTACATAGCTGAAAAGCTATTGAGCTGGGGGGGGGGTATTTAACTTAATAAAGATTAATATTAAGTAAATTATTAATGAGATATATTATTGAATATTTAATTAGTTACTACATCCTCAGTAATAAACTGCAAGGAATAAGAATAATCAAACTACATCTACAAAATGTCAATAAGCGATACCTGTTTCAATTCCTATATGTGTTTGTTTTGTTATGTTATGTATTAATAATCTTATAAAACCAATTATAATCATAATACCTCCAACTATAACGTGGAATCCGTGTAATCCTGTAGATGAATAAAATACAGTTCCGAATACACTATCAGCTATAGTGAATGAAGATGTAGCATATTCATAAGCTTGAAACATTATGAATACTACAGCTAATACAATTGTAATAAAGAAACTAACTATAGTTTCTTTTCTTAATCCTCCAATTAAAGAATGATGTCCATAAGTTATAAATGCACCACTTGATACTAATAAGAAAGTATTTAATAAAGGTATTGCAAAAGGATCTAAAGTTGTTATCCCTAATGGTGGTCATTGTCCTCCTATTTCTACACTAGGCACTAATGAAGCATGGAAGAAAGCTCAGAAAACAGATAAGAAAGCGAATCCTTCACTAACAATAAAAAGAATGAAACCTAACATTAAACCTTTTTTAACTTCTTTAGTATGATATCCTAAAAATGTTCCTTCTATATTAACATCTCCTATTCAGAAAAACATTACCATAGAAGTTAAAATTAATCCTATAGTTAATAAATTATGACCAAAAGTAAAACCTTGCATTGATAATACTGCACCTATAGCCATAAAAAATAAAGTTCAACTTATAAACATTGGTCAAGGTGATTGATCAACTAAGTGGTAAGGATGTGCTTGAAATTGACTTTTAGTTTGTGTATTTAAATTAATATTGATTGAGTTATTCATTATTTATATAAAAAATATATATTATAAATATATATTATAAAATCATAAATGCTTATAATAATTATTTATAATTTTACAAGTTATTTTATTTAACCATTTATAGTAATCAAACAAAGGCTAAATATTAACTCAAAAATTATAATTTATTAAATTAAGAATAATTATATATTCTTAACTATTGCTACTTAATTTAAGAGATTTATATTAATATTTTAACATAGAATGTTCCACAGAAAAATGCTCTCTGGATATCCGGAGGTAAAAAATAAATATATTTTTTTAAATAGGTTTGGCCTTTAAATTTAATTCTTAACATGAAAATAAATCAGTATTAATAATAAATTTCTTCTACCAAATAATTTCCTTAAATAAGATTAAATATATATAAATATTAAATAAGGGGTAAATACATAATTTATATTATTATGTGTTCGTGTTAATAGAAATATTTTATCTATTTGATTAGTTGTGATACAATATATAGCTATGTAAATTCGCTATTTATTTTTTAGATATATCACTTACATTATTAATTATATCATTTTTATCTATAGAAATGGCACTAGCTCCAATTTCGTATACAAAACCAATAGTTAATATTATAGTGAAAATAAAAAATACAGTGAAACCATAACTTTCTACTAGAGATAAGATACTTCCTATAGGGAAAATAAATAGAACTTCTACATCAAAAACTAAAAAACATAAACAAGTTAAATAGAATTGAATAGGGAAAGTACTTCTAGTTTGACCTGGTACAGTTTCGTAACCACATTCATAAATAGAATTTTTAGATTCATCTGGATTATGAGTAGCTAATAAAACATTTAAAGCAAGTAATACTAGAGCTAAAATAGGTACAATTATAAATAATATTATTAATTTATTCATTAATTTATAGTAAAAATAGAAAGCAACTGTGTGCTATTTAATACAAATGATGGGGAAATTATAAATAATACAATTCAATAAGTAATCATACTAATTAAATAAATGTGATAATTATTAATAATTAAATTATTTTGTTGAACAATGAATAATTTATCTTTATTATCTTTAAAATTAATAAAATTAACATTTAATTTTTGATTTAAATATTTATTACTTAATTCAATTGATTTAGATATATTACTATTGATATTATTAAATTTATGTGATTGTTCTGTTTCTGAAGAATTATTATTTTCTAAATGAAGTATTTTTATAAAATTTAAATAATAAAAAGTACTAATTACACTCATAATTATACATATTAAACTTACAAAATAATAACTTTCTTGAATTGCTGAACTTAATACAAATAATTTTGAAAAGAAACCTACAAAAGGAGGTATTCCAGCAAAAGAATATAAACAAATAGTTATTCCTATACTAAATAAAGGATTTTTAAAAAATTGACCTTTTAATTCAGATATTAGACCAATATCTTTAATTTTTATTTTATTTACATAAATTAAAGTTCTATTTATTAAATAACTTAAAGCTATTATTATTAAAAATATATTTAAATTAGTTATTGAATATTGTATAATATAAAATAAAAAGGCACTAATTGAACTAACACTTTTTAAACTTAATGTTAATAAAATAAATCCTATATGAGATATTGTACTAAAAGCTAATAATCTTTTTAATCTTGTTTGTACTAGTCCTAATAGACTACCAATAAATAATGATAATAAAGAACTTATTAATAATAAATTTAAAGTTATATCATTTAAACCATTAATAAAACCTATTAAAGGATTATTAGAAGATAAATTTATAAATTGATTTAAACTTAAATTACCATTTGAAATTAAATTATAATCATTTAAAGATCATTCATAATCAATTGTTGTTACATCTGTAAAACTAGATTCTATATAAAATTCTAATATGAAAAATAATATTGATAATTTAGGCATAATTGTTAATCAAATAGTTACAATAGTTGGAGTATTATCATAAACATCTGGAGCTCAATTGTGAAATGGAGCAGCAGAAATTTTAAATAAATAACCTACAAAAAGGAATACTATTCCTAAATAAAATATTTGTCATTTATGATAAAGTATTGATTCATTTAAAGAAATAAATAAATCATTATTTATAGATACTAAATCATTTCACATACTTATATCACTAATATATAATTTTAATATATTTAAATTAGATATATCAATCATTGTATAAAAAGAATCAAAATTAGTCATTCCTGTATAACTATACATTAAACTTGAACCAAGTAAAATAATACATGAAGATAATCCACCTAATAAGAAATATTTTAATCCAGCTGAAGTTGATCGTTCTCCTTGAACTGAATTTTTATATAATGTAGCTAATACATATACTGAAAAAGATTGTAATTCTATACTTAAATACATAGAAATTAAATCATAACTTGAAACTAATAAAGTACCACCTAATACACTAAAAAAAACTAATATAGTATAATTATTTACATTTGCTTTACCACTTTCGATAATATCAAAATATAAATCATTTGTACTATTATTATTTTCTGAAGTTATAGATTTCTCTGAAGATTCTTTACTTTCAGAATAGTATATACTTTCTGAAGTATTGGATACTGTAGAGAATTGCATACTATAATTATCTTTTAAATTAAATTTAGATACTACTTCTTCTAATATACTGAAATTAATTCTTGGTCAACAAACTAAAATTAAAGCAGCCATAATATATATAAATATATCTATGAAATTAGTAAGATTAGTTATATGAAAAAATTTTCCATATATTAAAAAAGTTGATTTTAATACTTCTAAATTTAAGGAATTGAAAGATATAATAGCACACATAAGTAAAATTAAACTTGAAATTTTACATAAATAAACTAACGGAAATTTAACATTTAAATACATAAGAGCCTTGGACATGATTAAAACTAATATCGTAATAAGAATCATTTCCTTTTAAATTATTAACAGTAATAATTTATTTATTAGCTAAAAATACTCCCTTTGAATTGCATTATTTATGTGTGAAGTTTAATATTATTTATATTAAAAAAAAAAAATATATTTTTTGCGGAGCATTTTTATTATTCGCCTTATTTAGCGAAGCTCGTAACAAATTCTATTTATTTATTTATTTTGCTTTCACTCTGCATTCTAGAGGAGCTAATTTTATATTACTAATTGGAGAAAGATAGAGTCGAACTATCATATTTGTAGTGCAAGTACAACTGATTACCATTATCAGATTTCCCCTTTTATTTTTATAATATGAAATAATTATATATAAGTAAAATACTATTAAAAATGATATATTACTTAAATTTAATTTATGTAAGGTACGACATTTCTGTGGTACGCAGAGGGGGGTAAAGATGTTAAGTTATTCATTTTTATTTTAAAAATTTATATAATATAAATTAAGAGAATAATAATAAGAAAGCTATCATCAATGCGAATAATCCTGTGGCTTCGGCTAAAGCGAATCCTAAGATTGCGTAAGTAAATAATTGTCCTTTAACTTGAGGATTTCTAGCTGTTGAAGCTATTAATGATGCAAATATGTTTCCAATACCTGCTCCTGCTCCAATTAAACCTGAACAAGCTAATCCTGCTCCTATGTATTTTGCTGCTGTTAACATTAAAATTTAAAATAAATTTAATATAAAATTTAAGATAGCGTCAAACAAATATAAATCTCAATAATGAGTCAAATATATAATTAATTTTTTTAGTTTAAACTATAAAGTTTAAACACTCCTACTTTTAAGTATGAATAATAATAAATTATTTTTATTAGATATAAAAATATAGAATAATAATTTATTAATAAATGTAAAAAAGATTAAATTAATTTAAATTAGTAAAAATTTTGTCCTGAAGAAACAGAAATAGAGTAAGCACCTCTTTTGTGTTTACTTGTAAATCTAGCAAAATCTTTATAATTAATTTTACCTGGACTTGAAGCTCCAATTTCTTCTATTTTAACAGTATCTCTTGATTTAGATTTAATATTAAGAACTTTACCTCCTAATTTAATTTTCAATCCAGTTAAGAAAGCAGGTAATAAATTAACATTTTTAAAGTAAAAAATATTATTAACATTTTTAATAATAGTATTACTGAATAATTTTCTAGTTATTCTAGAGAAAGATATTTTTCTAATCATAATAGCTAACATATTAACTAAAATATTAGCATCATTATAAGGATAATGAATTCTAGTTAAATCAAGTACCACATTTTTTTTAAAACAATAATTAAGAATATTACATAAACTTTCAAATCTATTAGGATATAAATTAATTAAAGAGATATTATATAATTTTATTAATTTAATTCTTTTATTTAAATTAAAATTATTAAATTTATTTCTTAATTTAGATATTTTTTTTAAATTATTAATTCTATTATTTTTTTTTACTTTATTTTTAAAAGTTAATAAAGATATATTTTTATTTTTATTAGTTAATGTTTTTACATTAGAATTTAATACAGATAAATTTAATTTAGAAAGATCATTTTCTGAAGCATTAGCTAATAAATTATTAATTAAATAATTACCTTCTTTATCTGAACTATTTTTAAATAAATTAGGATTATTATTAATCATTTCTTTAAATATTTTTATAAGATTTAATTTACTATCAATATGATTTTTAAAATAAATATTATATCTTTTACTATTTAATATTGAATTATTATTTAAATAAGGATTTACAGATGTATTTAAATTATAAAATTTACTATACATAGAGATACAGATAGTATTTAAATTATTATTAGAATTAACTAATTCTGTATTTTCTTTAGAAAAATCTGGTAAACATAATATTAAAAATAGTCTATTTTTTATTCTATAAAGTTCAACTAATTTTAATCTTAAATTCATTTTTATTTCTAAATCATTTATTTTTGAATAATTTTTTAATATTAATTTACTAATGATATTTATTTTAATAATAATATTTTGTATTTTAGATATTGAATTAAAATTATTTTTAATATTTATAATTTTATTGGCTAATACAGGTACATTTAAAGTTAATAAATTCATAATTGCATTATTATTATTATTATTTAAAATAGTATTAAATTTATTATCTTTTTTAGCATGAACACCATTAATTAATTTATATAAATATTTTTTAGCTATAGGTAATACTAATTTATTATTATCTTTATTTAAATCAAAATTTAAATTATTTTCAGAATTAATTCCTTTTAATATATTATTATTATGTTTTAATCTTTTTTTAATACCTTTAATATTAGGAATTAATAAAAAGTAAAATAAATGAATTATTATTTTATTAGGACTTATAAAATATACTGGTTTACTAATTAAACTATACATTGATTTAAATACTAATTTTAATAATTTATAAATATTTTTAATCATTTTATTATTATTATTTATAAAACTATAATTAAATATATTTGTAAAATATATAAATGTACCTTTTTTTCTATTATTAAATACACTCATTGCTTTTAAATATTGATTAATTACAGGTCGTTTATTTGTTTCTATTCAATTTGTATATTCTGATTTACTTTCTTCAATTATTGATTGAGTATTTACTGTTCCATTATTATTTAATAATTTTTGTAATATAAATCCTTTAGCAAATTGATCAAATTTAAGATTAGGATAATAATTAATTTTAACAGGAGAATTATCATCTAAACCTTTAAATAAATTTAAATTATTATTAATTAAATTTCCTTTAGATACTTCTGAATTTTTATAAAAATGATTAATAGAATCTTTTATTCAATTAAAATTTATTGAATTATTAATAACAGAATGTTCTACAGAATTATTTATATTTTTGTGTGTAATTAAATAATTAACCATATTTTTAATATAATCTTTTCTAGAAACATTAAGAATATTTTCTGCATTAAAAGATAAATTATTAACTTCTCCAGATAATTGATTAATAGTTGAATTATATTGAGTTTTACTATTTAATAAACTATTTTCTAATATTCATTCATTAGATGAAGCTATATTATATTTATTAAGAATAGATTTCATTGTTTCTTCTATTTTAATTTTATTTTCTTTAGAAGGTAAAATATTTGAATTTAAATTTAATTTATTAGAATTAATACTACTAATATAATTATAACTATCTTTAGAAAAGAAAGTATATAAATTAGTTTTAGAATCACTATTAATATTATAAATGTAAGGAATTAAATTAAAAATATAATTATCTTTTGATTCATTTTTTCCTTCTTCAGTTAAATTAGAATATTTATTAAATAATTCATAGAATTCAAGTAATGAGAAATTTTTAATATCAGTTAATTTAAATAAAATATTATTATTATTATTATTTATACTATCTTTATTAATATTTAATACTTCTGTATTATTTAAATTATTTAATGCTGAACTAATTTTTTTAATTTTAAAAACATCATTTAATCTATTTAATTTTTCGATTAAAAATTCTACATAAATATGAATTTCGTTTAATTTATTTAATAAATAATTTAACTCATTTTTATCTAATATTAATTGATATTTATTATTTTCTGTAGATTCTACAGTATTTTCTGTAACATATTTTTGTTGTAATAAAATTAAATTTAAATATTCACTATTTTTATAAATAAATTTATAATTAAAATTAGTTAATGCATGTCTATTATTTAAAGGTATTATATTATCAAATACACTTCTATTTAATAAGTCTGTATTAAAATTATTATTAATATTAGAAGATGTAATTCTATTATAAGATATTTTAATTAAATGTTTAGGGAAAAATAAAGTTTTTTTATCTAAAATGAAGTTTTTAGGTACAATATTTAAATTTTCTTTAATATTACTAATTAATTTTCTATTTGTAAAAGCATTTAACTCTTTAATATTATTAAAAATATAAAATATATTTATTAAATTATTTAATCTATATACTAAATTATTAAATTCTAATCTTAAGCTATATAATTCATTTTTTTTAATTAAAGAATTAAAAAAATAATAAAATTTATTTGCTTTATCTTGTAAAACTATTGAATTAGTTGAATTTAAATGTATTTTTTTTAATGAATTATTTATTTTAGATAATTTATTATTAAGTGGTATCATATTTAATATTAAAGTATCATCAGAAGATTGTAACGATAAATTTTTATTACTTTCAGATATCTTTTTTAAAACTATAGAACTATTAAATAAAGGAATTATATTTTTATTATATGAGATTGTTTCAGCTTTATAAAAGGCTATATTATTATCTTTATTGATATTATTAATATTTATTGGATTATTTTCTGTCATTATTTGTGTTTGTTGTATAATCATCTATGTCTTAAAAAAAAAAAATAAGCAAGAAAGCTAAATATTATTTTATATTTAAGCATAAATATTAAATTTTTATATTTAATTTTATAATTTGAATAAATTAGAGCGAATAAATTATTTTTATATTTGTAGATTATTATAAAGATAGATAAGGCGATACTAATTATATATTTTTATTTTTTAGATATGCTTTATTTTTTATAAGAATTTAATATATAATATATTATTACTAGACAAAAATTAACTCTAATAATTCAATTTACTAATTCATTAATATAATCCAGGTTGTACATACGTCACCTATGTTGTCTTATTGATTATATTTTTATAATTAAATTTATAATACATTCCAAATTACATTTTTTTTAGAAAGAAAAAAAATAAAAGCAAATTAACACAGTAATTTAAATTCTTCTTATGTAAAATTAGATAAAGTAAAATAAAATAATAATTAATGAACGTAAATATTAAATCGGGAATGGTTAGCGCTCCGCATATTATTTTTGAGAATAAGTAGCTGAACTTAATTTATTAAAAAAAAAAAAGTTTTGCAGTATTCTACCCTAAAGGTAAAAAGGCTCAGATTTAATATATAAAAAAAAAATAAAAAAAATATTTAATTTTCATATACTTTTAACCGCGCTCCGCAGAACTATTTTATATCTTATAAAGTACATTTATTACAGTTAAAAAAAAAAAAGTATATCTTTTTTATATCTGATATATTTGTAATTAATAATTAAATAAATTAATTATACTTTACCCCAAGCTGACTTTAGCCCAGCTGCAGGTATTAAAAAAAAGGATTAACAACCTAAAACATCAAGTTAATTTTATAAATTAGTACTGCTAAACTAAATACTTCACAGTAAGTTCATTTGCAGCCTATCTAGAAATGTTCTATTTCTTAATTAACGGACTTATTAAATATCAACTATGTTAATATTTTAATTATAATAAATCCAATTATTAGTATCTAGGGGTTAGATTCTCGCTTTATATTCATTCAGCACTTATCTATTATGTTTGTGGCTACCCAACTATGCCTTATTATATTAAAAATAATTAAAAATAATTACAATAATAAATTAAAAACAATTGGTACACTAGAGAAACACAGCCTATTGATCCTTTCGTACTAGAAGGTCTGCCCCTTTTTACTATTTGTCTCTTCAGAAGATAGGGACCATACTGACTCACGTCGTATTAAACCCAACTCACGTACCCTTTTAATCGGCGAACAGCCGAACCCTTCCGAGCTTCTACCCCCGGAGGATAGGATGAGTCGACATCGAGGTGCCAAACCACCGAGACAATGTGTACTCTCACCGGTGATCAGCCTGTTATCCCTAGCGTAACTTTTATCGATTGATCCCCGACAATTCCATTCTAAATCGGGGGGTCACTATGCCCTACTTACGTATCTGTGCGACTTCTAAGTCTTTCAGTTAAGCATGCTTACCGCCATTGTACTCTGCGCAACCCTTCACTGGTTGATTGTTCTCCATACAATTCCTAGCTATACCTTTAAAACAAAAAAATGTTAAAATATTTAAATTTATAAAAAATTAAAAAATCATTGGGAGGATAATTATAAAATTAAACACAGAGTAAAGCGAACCTTATTTTGTATTTAAATGATATAATTATTATTTTATTATATATTCTAATTAGAGAACTAATTAAAATTATAATATTATTAGAGTTAATTAATAAATTATTTTATTTTACTATGCCCTACATACCCATATTAATTATAATTAAAACTATAATTAATAAATTACATCTTATTTTTAAGTAAGAAATGGGTAAAAATTATTATATTTGTATACAATAATCCTCTTAAGAATAGAACAAGGTTTATAAAAAAATGATTTTTTATGATCATTTATTTCTCCTTTCTTTTTTAAAACTATTAATTTACATAGTAAAGCGAACTTTATCATGTCCTAATTTTTCTAAATGTAATTAAACATAAAGTTGATTAGATAAAAAAGCTAAGAAAAATTATTAGCTAAATAAACATTAAGGCGAACCAAAATATTTATATTAACTCTAATATCATAATATTAGTATAATTATTAAAATTTAATAAAATACTAATATTATTAAGTTATTTGAAATTAAGTGGATGTACTTTGCTACTATATTAAAGACGACCGCCCCAGTCAAACTGCCAATTAGTCAACGCTCCCCTTTTGGTTTTAAGAAAATAAAAAAAAGATAATTAATTTTATTCTCACAAATAGGGTAAACATTTACCCAGCTTATATCTTAAGGTTTCCACTGATATAATTTTATTTTAAGTTTAAATATTTATATAAATATAAATAAATTAAGTAAATTATAAATAAAATACTCTTCCTCACGGAAAAATTTAAAACAATTATATCTTTGTCATTCGACTCCCTATTCACTATTGATAAAAGCTGTTCTAGATAACTGTGATAACTAACTACAGTAAAGCTGCATAGGGTCTTCCCGTCTATCTGAAGATAAGGTGCATCTGCACACCTAATTCAATTTCACTGAGCAAGTTGTAGAGACAGTGGGACCATCGTTACACTATTGATACCGGACCACATTTAATGGCCAACTGATTTTGCTACCTTAGGATCCTCATGGTTAAGACCGCTATTAACCAGATTTTCAATCAGTCACATTTTTCAATGACCTTTCTTATATTAATGGCATCGGGCAAATTTCGACCGCTATACTATGATTTTCATCATTGCAGCGATCTGTGTTTTTAGTAAACAGTCGGGGCCCCCGATTATGTGACACCTCCTTAAAATATAATTTAAACTATTTTTAATTAAAATTATCAATTAGTTCATATTAAAATTAAGTGGTACCTCTTGTCGTCAAACTTATGAGGTAATTTTGCCGAGTTCCTTAACAACTTTTAGCTCTACGCCTTAGTATTCTCTACCTACGAACCTGTGTCGGTTTAGGGTACGGTGGTTATATATTAAATAAAATTTAAAATATTCTAAAACATAAATTATTTTAATACAGAGTATTAAAGATATATATTTCAGTCTTAATTAAATAATATTTATATTTATAATATGAATTTCCTGGTCCATTCTAATAAATGGGACTTTCTATTATATACTCATCAGCCTTAACTTTGGTTAGGGTCCTTAGAGGCCGCATTAACTCTACTCTGTTTAACATTGAATAGAAACCCTTTCGTTTTCGGCGAGAAGATTTATAAATCTTCTTTTTCGTTACTCATGTCAGCATTCTCTCTTCAGTGTCCTAAAAATAATGAAACACTATTTAATAATCAGTTAACTGAATGTTCTACTACCTAGATAAAAAATAAATCTTTTTTGCTTTCGCTTTAATATTTATTTATTACCAACACGATATCGGTTGATTGTTTTAGACCCGTTAAATTTTCGGTGCTACAATCTAGACTGTTGATGCGTTGTTACAACGTTCATTATAAGTAGCAACTACCAAGCTCACTTCACAACTGTATACGATTTGTAACATCCTTAATTTCACTTAACAATCATTTGGGACCTTGATCTGTGTTCTCGGCTGTTTCCGTCTTGACTATTCAACTTAGCATGAATAGTCTGAATATCTATTATCAATTTATGTAATTTCGAGATTCGCCTCCAAAGGTAAGAGTTCTACGTCCCCGCATCCTAAACGCCTAAAAGATATAATATATTTTAATATATTAACCTAATTCTTGTTGGGAGTTGCCTTTCTGTACCTCCATAAATCTTTGGATAGATGTCATACTTAAATATGTTTCGGTAGAAAACCAGATAGCACTAGGTCAGATTGGTATTTCGCCGCTTGCCAAGACTCTTCGGAGAATTATGCAACATTCACCCGTTCGATCCATTATAATCTGGTCTTAGCAAGATCACCTAGCTTCGGGTCTAATAAAAGTAACTTATCCTCCACTATATTATTATAGTCAAGTCGCTTTCGCTAGGGCTTTTAACCTTGCTACTCTTATTAACTTGCTGACCCATTATGCAAAAGGTACGCCGTCATTCATTTGTCCATACTTTCAAATTTATTCAATAAATATGGTAGAATTTCGACTGCTTATAGAGTTACTAATTCAAATTTTTCAACGATTAATATTTAAATTTAATTTTATTTATATTAATCTTTTTTTCAAACTTTCCTTCACAGTACTGTTCACTATCGCTAAATTTATAATACTTAGCCTTAGAGGATGGTTCCCCTATATTCCGACAAGTTCTCTCTCATCGTACTTATTTTTTTAATTTTAATAAATCTACAGGACTTTGGTATTACCTATATAGTACAATATTAAATATATAATATTATTAATTTTTAATGATTTCTCATTAAAGATTTTTCAAGTTATTAAAATTAATTATGGCTAATCCGATTTCACTCACCATTACTTTCGGAGTCTCGGTTGATTTCCTTTCCTTTCCCTAATGAGATGTTTCACTTCAGGAAGTTAGAATAAAAGGTTTACCTTAGGATTGTTTTAATTATATTAAAAAGAAAATTTATTTCTTTTTTTAAAACGTTTGGATTACCTCCTTATGTATAAATTTGCTAGTTATCCTTAATAACCCCTTTAAATTACTTTGATGTTTCTACAATATTGTCATCGATACTTTTATTATTACTTTAATTATATTAAAGTTTATTAATTTAATTATTTTTAATTATTAAATAATTTAATTATATTTCTTATTGTAAATATTTATTATAATTATTTAAATTGTAATTAATTTATAACAAAATACAGAATTATTTAAAATATTTGTGGATTTAAATAACTAATTTATATTTTTACCTGTGGGTTAATTCTTATATAATTAATTTTTTAAAATTGGGGTGGGGCCTTTAACTTATTTATTTTTATTTTTATTTTTAATAAATAGTTCTTCTCACCCTTTAATCATAGTTATACTATATTTTATTATAAATAATTATAATTTTTATAGATATTTATGATTGATTAATAGAATTAATTCTATTAGTTTATTATTAAAAAAATATTCTATTTTTTTTTAAGGAGCATTTTTTTAAATTATAAAATAACTTAAATTATTTAAGTATAAATTTATTATTTATATTTTTAATAGATAATTATAATTTAATATTTAAAGGGTTAAATTATTGAGTTTTAAATTTATATTTAATCTTTAAAATAATTATTTAATTTTTTTTAATAAAAAATAAGTAGTAAATGTGAATAAAATTATTAATCTTATCATATGATTAAAGTTTACATCTAAAATAAATGAACTAAATAATACACAAACGAAGAATAATAATCCTAATGTCATATAAAGTGCATAAGAAGTTATTATACCAGTATCTAATTTAGATAAATTAGAACTTAATCTTAAAATAGATGTACTTAATCCATGAGGACCTACTAATTCTATTGCACCTCTATCAAATTGTTTAGATATAACATAACCTAATTTAAAACCATTATTAAATATATAATTATTATAAATTACATCAAAGTAATATTTACTATTAAATAAATTATAAAGTTTTTTATTTATACCAAATAGTACAGGTGATTCGATGAAACTAGTTATTATTTCATTAATTTTAGTAATTCCTTCTTTACTATTAGTTACAACATATCCAGGATAATTATATAAAACTAAAGCAAGTATTATTCCTAATAAAGATAATATTGTTGGTAATAATTTTATTCAAATATTAAGTGCATTTTCTGCTTCAACTAATGTAATATTATTAGGATGAATAAATAAAGAATTTCCAAAGAAATCAGAACCTATACCTACAAACATATCTGAAGTTAAATAACCAAAAAATATACTAAATAAAGCTAATACTAATAATGGAATTATTACTCAAATTGAAGATTCATGAGAATTTAAATAAGAATTTTTAGTTCCATTAGGAGTTCCTAAGAATACTAAACTAATTAATCTAAAACTATAAAATGCTGTTATTCCTGCAGTAACACTACCTAAAATATAAGCATACATACCACTAAAAGCATATTTTCCATATGCTAATTCAATAATTAAATCTTTACTGTAAAAACCAGTTAAGAATGGTGTAGCTAATAATGATAAAGTACCTACTAACATAACTGAATATGTAAAAGGTAAAAATTTTAATAGACCACCCATTTTTCTAACATCTTGTTGATCACCAAAAGAATGAATTACTGCTCCAGCACCTAAAAATAATAAGGCTTTAAAGAAAGCATGATTTACAGTATGGAATATTGCTACATTATATTGACTTAATCCTACAGCCATTACCATATAACCTAACTGAGATATAGTTGACATAGCAATTATTCTTTTTAAATCATTTTGTACTAAACCACAAGTAGCTGCAAAAAATGCTGTAGAAGCACCTATTATAGTTATTACTAATAAAGCTGTAGAACTATATTCTAATATAGTTGAACATCTTATTAATAAATATATTCCTGCTGTTACTAGAGTAGCAGCATGTAGTAAAGCTGATACTGGTGTTGGTGCTTCCATACTTCCAGGTAATCAACTATGGAAAGGTATTTGAGCACTTTTAGCACTAGCTCCTAAAAATAATAATAGAGCTATTACAGTTATTGTATTTTCATTCATATAAGGTACTACAGAAAATACAGTACTATAATCTAATGAACCCATTGAAGCTATTATAGCAAAGAAAGAAATACTTAACATCATATCTCCACCTCTATTCATTACAAAAGCTAATATTGCTGCTTTATTTGCTTGTATTCTAGTAAAATAAAAATTAATTAATAAATATGAAACTACTCCAATTAATTCTCATCCTACAAACATAACGAAATAATTAGCTCCAGTAATTAAAACTAACATACCGAAAGTAAAAGCTGATAAGTAAGAAAAGAATCTTTGAATATGAGGATCTGAAGATAAATAATCTATACTATAAATATGAATTAAAGTTGAACAATATAATACAGCTAATCCTAAAGATACTGTTAATTGATCGAAACTAAATTCTCAGTTTACAGTTAATATTTCTGAATTTATTCAAGTTCCTAAATTAATATAAACTGGAGAATTAGATATACATACTTCATAAAAAGCAAAACTCATTAAAATAGACGAAAGTATTAAACAAGTACAAGTTATTATTTGAGATCCTGTAATACCTAATTTTCTACCAAAGAAACCGGATGAAACTGATCCTAATAAAGGTAAAATTAATATTCCTAAATACATTCTATGATCTTAGTGAAATTGTTCCTCTTAATCTATAATAAGCAACTAGTATACTTAATCCTATAACGGATTCTGCTCCTGCAACAGATACAATATAAATACTAAAAGTTTGTCCAGCGTTATCATCAAAACCATATGAGCTAATTAATACTATTAATGTTACTGCTAATAACATTATTTCTATAGCAATAATCATAAGTATAATATTTTTTCGGTTTAATATGAAACCCAAAATACCAATTAAAAATAAAAATAGTGAAAAATTCATTAAATTTGTGTGTTAATTTTATATTTTCATAATCTCAGAATAAATGAATTTCAATTTTAAGTTTTTAGAATTATAAAAAAAATAGAATAAAAAAATAAAATATTTTTTTAAGGAGCACGGAGCCTTTTTCTATGTTTAATTTAATAATTAAATAAACTTTTTAAAAAATGAAATTTTAACAAAAATAATTTTAACCATAATTTATTATTCCCTGTAATTTTTAAAAAATAGTATTAAATATTAAAAATATTCTATTTTTTTAATGGGAGTGGCGGATACGATACGCTAAAATTAGAATCGAAATATTAATTATTTAAATTCAATTGTATTTAGTAGGTAGTCGTTCATCTTAAAAACAATATATTTTTTTTACATTATCTTAATATATCAAAATAATGTAGAGTTAATATTACATTTTTAAAGTATTCATAATTATATCACTGATAAGCAAAATTTAATTATAATATTGGGGGGTTTTTATTTTAAATAAAATATTATTAATTTTATTTATAATTATTTATTATATTTGACCTTCAAGTCAGTTTAGGAAGCTATCATTATCTAGAGATTGAACTGCTATAGGCATGAATCCATGTCATACACCACAAATTTCAGAACATTGTCCATAAAATGTACCTTCTCTTTCAGCTATGAAAGATGTTTGATTTAATCTACCTGGGATACAATCTAATTTTAATCCTAATGAAGGAACTGCAAATGAGTGAATAACATCTGCTCCTGTAACAATTAATCGAATATGACAATCTACTGGGATAACTAATTTATTATCAACATCCAATAATCTGAATTGACCTAATTCTAAATCTGATTCAGGTATCATATATGAATCAAAATCGATTGATTCACCACTTTCAGTAATGAAATCAGAATATTCATAAGATCAGTATCATTGGTGTCCTACTACTTTAATTGTTAAAGTAGGTGATAATACTTCATCCATTATGTAAAGCATAGTAAATGAAGGTATAGCTATAGCCATTAAAACTAATGCTGGTGTAATAGTTCATACTAATTCTAATATAGAACCATGAGTAGTATATTTATATGTAATAGGATTAGAGTTATTATTATAATAATAAATAGTAGAAAATAATACTCAGAATACTGCTACACTAATAACTATTAAATAAAATCCAATATTATCATGTAAAGTAACTAGACCAGTAAAACCTGGAGCAGCACTATCTTGGAAACCTATTTGTCAAGGTTGAGCTAAATCATTGTTTATTGAACTAATAAAAGATAAAAAGATAAAATTTGTCATTGTTAAAAATTAATTTTGTATATAAAAGATATACGATATAGCCTCTACGTAAACTTATTATTTAAAAATTATATATAAATTTAAGTATAAAATTATAAAAATAAATAATAATAAATTAACAAATTTAACTTATCTTTTAATAAAAGATATTAATAAACCCTATTAATATAATATTTTTAATATATTAAGTACAAAATTATAAGAATTTTATATTTTTAATAAAGAGTAATATTATTGTGTAAAAGTTAAATTATTGTAATTTAGGGAGGCTATGGCTTTTGTAATTCTTATATAATTTTTATTAATAAATAATTAATTTAATAATTAGATTATATAATCTAAGAAGTAAAGGATTTGAACCTTTAATATAGTTAAAGTTTTTTAAACAAGGCACAGCAAAAACGCTCCTGAAATAAAAAAATATTCTATTTTTTAATTCTATTTTTTTAATTACTGTGCCTTCTATTTTTAGGAGTAATTAATTAAATTATTTCTATATTTAACCGATAATAACTCCTTATAAAATTAATTTATTAGCTTTAATTAAAGCGAAGAAATTTAAATTAATATGAATGGTAGGCTAATTATGTTAATTTAAAATGCTACTTAAAAAATATTCTGCGAAGCATTTTTTATTTTTTTTCAGGAGCTGGTTAATATACTTTTTATCTTTTGAATTTAAATTTAAATTCATATTTTAAACTTTAAATAAATTAATTATGATTATAGTCAATTTATTATTGTTTTATTCATTTAATCAGTTTCAATAATTTAATTAAGATTGTACTGGTAATGAATTGAAAGCATGTAATGGAATAGGGCTTTTTAATGCTCATTCTATTGTTGTTGATGAAGGTGTCTCAATTCTATTCATTTCTTCAATTAATAATGGATTAGTTGAATAGAAGAAAGGTATTACTTGTCATGGATTTTTAGAACTATAATTTTCATTTACAAAAATAGTATAAATTATGTAGATAAAATACATAGTTGCAATTACAGAGATTAAAGAACCGAAACTAGATACAGCATTTCAACCGTTGTAAGCATCAGGATAATCTGGTATTCTTCTTGGCATTCCGGCCATTCCTAAGAAGTGTTGAGGGAAAAATGTTAAATTAACTCCAACAAATAAAGCTCAGAAGTGTATTTTACCATGTAAATCATTAAATACTTTACCAACTATTTTAGGTGTTCAATAATAGAATCCTGCAAATAAAGCAAAAACAGCTCCCATTGATAATACATAGTGGAAGTGAGCAACAACGTAATATGTATCGTGGAATGCAACATCTAATGAAGCATTAGATAAAATTACTCCTGTTAATCCTCCTATAGTAAATAAAGCTAAGAAACCTAAAGTGAATACTAAAGGTGTGTTAAATTTTAAACTTCCACCATATAAAGTAGCCATTCAACTGAATATTTTAATACCTGTAGGTACTGCAATAACCATTGTAGCAGCTGTAAAATATGCTCTAGTATCTACATCCATACCAACAGCAAACATGTGGTGTGATCAAACTAAGAATCCTAAAATTCCAATTGAGAACATAGCATAAACCATACCTATATAACCAAAAATTGTTTTACCTGAGAATGTTGAAACAATATGACTAACTATACCAAAACCTGGGATAATTAGGATATATACTTCAGGGTGACCAAAGAATCAGAATAAATGTTGATATAATACAGGGTCACCTCCTCCAGCTGGGTCGTAGAAACTTGTATTGAAATTTCTATCTGTTAATAACATTGTTATAGCACCAGCTAATACAGGTAAAGATAATAATAATAATATAGCTGTAATAAAAATAGCTCATACAAATAATGGTAATTTATGTAAAGACATTCCATTAGTTCTCATATTAAGTGCTGTACTAATAAAATTAATAGCACCTAATAATGATGAAACTCCTGCAAGGTGTAAACTGAAGATAGCTAAATCTACAGAACCTCCAGAGTGTGATTGAACTCCAGATAATGGAGGATAAACTGTTCATCCAGTTCCTGCACCATTTTCTACTAAAGCACTCATTAATAATAATAATAATGAAGGAGGTAATAGTCAAAAGGATACATTATTCAATCTAGGAAAAGCCATATCTGGAGCACCACAGTGGATAGGTAAGAAATAATTTCCAAATCCACCTACTAATCCAGGCATAACCATAAAGAAAATCATTATGAATGCGTGAGCACTAATTATAACATTAAATAATTGATGGTCTCCTGCTAAAAATTGTACTCCAGGTCCAGCTAGTTCTACTCTAATAAGAACTGAAAAAGCTGTTCCGATCATACCAGCAAAAACGGCAAAAATTAAATAAAGAGTACCAATTTCTTTAGCATTAGTACTATTAATTCAAGATGATCTAGTTAATCAAGTATTCCCTTGTTGATTTCACATTAAAGTATATTTTTAAAAATTAAAAATATACTTTAATCAATGTTCTGAATCAGTTCTAATATACTACACATAATTAAATTTTTATTTAATATAAAATCTTAATTTTAATTAATTTAAGATCTTATTTTTAATTAATATAAAAATTTAATTAATTTATTTTTTTTTTTTCAAGTCTGGAAGAGGGAGGAGTCGAACCCCCAGGAAAATTAAATCCCAACAATTAGCAATTGTCTTAACGTACCAATGTAGACTATTCCTTATAAATATAAACTAAATTAAGAATGTAAAGATCGAATCTTTTTTTAATATACATTTTTATATTTATATTTATATTTATTTTTTTTATTTTTATATAACACTATCTAGGAAACACGAGTACGAACAAAGAGACTTGAACTCTTAAGGAATTTCTTCCACTTTTGCTTAAGAAAAGTTTGTTTACCAATTTCAACATGTTCGTTAATATTAATAATATCATTGATATTATGATAGTTTTGTTGTTAATATTCTTTTAAGCTTAAGTAAATAATTGTAAATTTTTTTATTAATAGTTTATAAATTTTTATAAATGTTTATAAAATTTAATTAGTTATAATTTTTATAATTTATAAATTTAAGATATTTACCCTTCATTATATTACATGGCGGAGCGGCGTAGCACACAGCTAAAAAATGCATTGCCTTCTATTTTATTTTAAGGAGCTGGTTTATACTTTTTATATTTAAAATTTAGATAAATATAATATTAATTAATATTTAAGTTATCTAAAAACACTATAATTATAGTTAATTGATTATTTTTTAAGTATTAAATTTAATTTTTATACTTTTTTTTTTAAGGCGTAGCTTTTTATAAAAATATATTTATATAAATATATTATTAATATGAATTTAAGCTAAATTGATATGAAATTAAGATTATTTAGTATTAATATCTGCTATAGAATTTTCAAAAATACCTATTGCAGGAACAATAGCTAAGAATCATAAGAAATAGAAAGCAGTTGATATTTGTCCTATTTCTAAGAATGGTGTAGCTGGGTGTTGTGATCCAATTCACATTAAAATGAAGAAATTAACTACAAAGTATCAGAATGCTAATTTCATAGCTGGTCTAAATTGATTACTTCTTATTCTAGATAAATCTGTTAGAGGTAATATTAATAATATTAATAATGAACCAAACATAGCTACTACTCCTAATAATTTATTAGGGATACTTCTAAGTATAGCATAGAATGGTAATAAATATCATTCAGGTACAATAGAAGCTGGTGTAACCATTGGATTAGCAGGGATATAATTATCACTGTGACCCATTGTATTTGGATAGAAGAATACGAAAATAGATAATACTAATAAGAATGCAAAAATAGTTACTAAATCTTTAAAAATAAAGTAAGGATGGAATGCATATCTATCACTATGTCCTGTAACTCCATTAGGATTATTTGAACCATGTAAGTGTAATGCAATTAAGTGTGCTACTACTAATGCTGCTAACACAAAAGGTAAAATATAATGTAAAGAAAAGAATCTATTTAATGTAGCATTATTTACTGAGAAACCTCCTCAAATTAATTCTACTAAATCTTGTCCAAACACTGGAATAGCTGATAATAAATTAGTAATAACTGTAGCACCTCATAAACTCATTTGTCCATAAGGTAAAACATAACCTAAGAAACCTATAGCCATCATTAATATTAAAATAATAACTCCTATAGATCATAATAACACTCTAGGTGTTTTAAATGATCCATAATATAATCCTCTAGCTACATGAACATAAACGAATATAAAGAAAAATGAAGCAACATTAGCATGTGTATATCTAATTATTCATCCATTTTGTACATCTCTCATAATATGTTCTACTGATGAAAAGGCAAAATCTACATGGGCTTGGTAATGCATTGCTAAAAAACATCCTGTTAATATTTGAATCACTAAACAAACTCCCAATAAAGAACCAAAATTTCATAAGTAACTAATATTAGCTGGCTCAGGTGAATCAACTAAATAGGAATTAACTAATCTTAATAACACATTATTCTTCAATAACCTCATTTTAAACAATTATATTTCTAGATTTAAATTTGTTATTTTATAAGTTATTCAATAACAAAAATTTAACAAATTTAGCCAAAAAGAAAAATGAATTATACATAAAAAAAAAGATATTTAATATTTTGATTTTTAGCAGTACACTTTAATTTAATCTTTGAGCTTTTTTTTTGAACTGAACTTTATTTTTTATTTACTTGGGGATAATTTTTATTTATTTTTACACTAAGACTAAAATATAGTAAATTAAAGTTAAATTTAATCAATCGAGACGGTAAAAAAAAAAATATTAAATATCTTTTTTTTTAATTCTTCAATTAAATAATTTAAAAATATAATAAATTCATAATTCTGAATATATTCATTATAAAAAACAGGTTTATTTGTATTTTGCGGACCTTTACAGTAATGCTCATTAATAAAAAAAAAGTAAATTTAAATTATTCTGCAGAGCACTGGTACGACTTTTGTTTTCAGCGGACGCTTTCTAATATAATTTATAAAATTAGAGTAAAGAAGGAATTGAACCTTTAGGGATAGATTTTGCAAATCTACTACAGTACCGTCTGTAAACTTCACTCTTTGTAATAACTATCTTACTTAGATAAAAAAAATAGAATTTTTTTTGCTGTGACTTCTATTTTTAGGAGTGACACAATAAATAAATACTGCCCTACCACAGAAATATTTATTTAAAGACAAATATTTTATATATGGATAGTATAGATAAACTTACACTTTTATATTTATTATTATAATTTAATTAAAAAAGTAATAATTAATATAATTTATAACTAAAAGTAAGAAGTTAAATTTTCTTTAACCATAAATTATTAAGAAAAATAATTACTTATTATTTCTTATTTTTTTTAATATTGATTTTAATTAATTTAAAATATTTATATGATCTCAAAAATAATTACCATAAGGTTATTTTTTATTTAATCTTTGATTAAATATTGAATATTAAATATAATTAATTTGTTTAACCTTTAAAGAGATAGTACTAAAACTAGTGCCTTAATATAAAATATTAAAGATTTAAAAATAAATGCCACAATTAACACCTTTCTTTTTCTTTAACCAAATAGTATTTACATTTATAGTATTCTTTTTATTAGTATATATTTTATCTAAATATATCTTACCTTTATTTACTTTCCAACAAGTAACTAGAACTTATATAACTAAATTAAGTAGAAATAAATAGAAATAATTAAATTTTAATTATAATAATTATTTTACCCCCATCAAACTAAAAAAAAGATTTAATTTAATATTAATTTTTTTATAAAAGAATATTGTTAATATTGTTACGCCTTGTTTTTTAATCGTAGAACTGCTTTAGTATAAATATTACATAAATGAAAAGAGTGTTATATAATTGGTTAGTATATTGATCTTCAAAATCAATCGTAGGTGTTCGAGTCGCCTCATTCTTGAAAAAAAAATATAACAAATTATGATATAATGATATTATTTAAATTATATTTTTATAGAAAATGTTCCTAAAAATAGAAGGCACAGCACTAATTTATTTTTGTTTTTTCGAAGAATTTTTCTTAAAAGGAGCAAATATAAGGGCCCTTAGCTTAATGGCAAAGTTACTGGTTGTCAATCAGATTTATCCTCGTTCGAATCGAGGAGGGCTCGTTAAAGTAATAATAATAATAATAATAATAAAAGGTGTAGCAAATTAATAATTAATTTGAACTTCATTTTTTAGGTTTATAATTAATAATTGTAACCTCTTAATAATTATTAAAGGTAAAAAGGGAACAAATATTATTAACTAAAGCCTATAATTTAATGGTAGAATAATTTCTTGATGAGGAATCTGTAGAAGTTCAAATCTTCTTTGGCTTAAAAAACTCCGCAGCTCCGCAGTTAAATATACTGATAAATATATGAAGAATATTATAAAAGGTACACTTAACCCCAATACTGCCTACGGATCGATGTATAAAAATAATTTACTGTCTCCGTAAAAAAAAGGCTAGCCTAAAAAAATAGAATTAGGCGAAGCTAATCAAACATGTTACAACGTTGCATTTTTTAGTCATAATGTTATTAACTTATTAGTATAAAAATAGTATTTACTTATTTATACTAATATTGAAGGTATTAAATTACTATTTTATCAATATAAATTAACTGTAATAAAGTTAAAAAATTTCTCTTTTAAAGACTAGCATTACCTAATTCTAATTTTTTGTGATAAATAATACTAAGGCACAGCCTTTTTTAGTTATATTATTATATGAAAGCGGAATGGTGGAAAATAAAACTCTGCGGAGCGCACAGCATTTTTTAAGAAGTAAATAATATTATATTTTAAGATATAAAAATAATTTAAATATAAGGCGTAATCTAAACTAAATATTTAATATTTTTTTAGTCGCTAACACTACTTTTTACCAAGCTAAAGATATAGTATCTTACTTATAATTTATGTTTTAATTGAAGGATACATTTTATTTCTACTTTTTATTTAGAATTTAACTCTGGTTAATGCTCCACATCTAATTTTTAAATAAATAATTTATTTATATTTCTGATTAACAATTAATTTAAATTATAGTGTCTTAATTTAACTATTTTAACTATTAATAAATATGTAATTATTAACTAGTAAATTTAGAACAAAAAAAGATAAATAATTAAAAATAGAAGATATGATTTTCAACAATTTTAATGATTTAAATTATGTTAATTTTGCCTCTAGTACAATGGATTCTGTAATTTTTAATATTATAGAAGTTTTATGTGTTTTATTACCTATGTTATTGTGTGTTGCATTTGTAACTATTCAAGAAAGAAAACAATTAGCTGCAATGCAAAGAAGAGTTGGTCCTGATACAGTAGGTTACTATGGTATTTTACAACCTTTTTCTGATGCTTTAAAATTAATACTTAAAGAAACTGTGATTCCTTCTCATTCTAATAAAATAATATTTGTATTAGCACCAGTATCTACTTTAGTTTTTAGTTTATTAGGTTGAGCAATTATACCTTTTGGACATGGATTAGCTATATCAGATTTTAATATGGGAATATTATATACTTTAGCTTTATCTTCATTAGGAGTATATGGTATATTATTTTCAGGATGAAGTGCTAATTCTAAATATGCTTTTGTAGGTTCTTTAAGATCTACAGCTGCAATGATATCTTATGAATTAATATTAAGTTCTGCAGTATTAATAATAATATTATTAACTGGATCATTGAATTTTACAACTATTATTGAATTACAACAAGCTATATGATTTATAGTTCCTTTATGTTCTGTATTTATATTTTATTTTATAGCTATTTTAGCTGAAACTTCTAGAACACCTTTTGATCTACAAGAAGCTGAATCAGAATTAGTATCAGGATTTATGACAGAACACTCAGCAGTACCTTTTGTGTTTTTCTTCCTTGGAGAATATTCTTCAATTGTTTTATTTAGTTGTATTACAGCTATTTTATTTTTAGGAGGATATCATATGCCTGAAATTATAGTAAATGATTCTATAATTAACTTACAAGCTATTTTCTTAGGTTTAAAAACTTGTTTATTTACTTTTGTATTTATTTTAGTACGAGCTACTTTACCTCGATTAAGATATGATCAATTAATTGAATTATGTTGATTATATCTTTTACCTGTGGCATTGGCATTCATTGTGCTAGTTCCTAGCTTATTATTATCTTTTGATATAGCACCTTATTAATTAATATTATATAATTATTAGTTAATATTTACCCCCATTCCAATATTAAATATTAAACAGAGCTTATTTTAAGCCTTCATACTGTAATTTAAGCGAAGAATATATTTTTAAATAATTATATCTATTAATAATAATTATATTATTATTTATTTATTTAATCATTAAAAGTAGCAATGTTTAAATTGTTTATTTTACAAAATATTATTATATTTACTTACGTATTCTTAGGATTCGCTCTAGCCGAAGCCATAGGATTATTTTCTTAATTTATATTATATAAATTATTAAAATAAAAATGAATAACTTAACATCTTTATCACTCTTCTGCGTACCACAGAAATGTCGTACCTTACATAAATTAAATTTAAGTGATTATAAAAAAAATTATTATTTAGCCTCGGTTGCTTAGTGGTCAAAGCGCTATATTGAAGCTATAGATATGAAAGTTCAATTCTCTCCCGAGGCATTAGTCTATTTATATTTAAAAATATGAAATTAGAATCAATAAAATTACTTTTATTCCAGCCGGGATAGTTTAATTGGTAAAACAAGTTTTTTGTAAGAATTAGTTATTGGTTCAAGTCCATTTTCTGGCAAAAATAAAAAGTAATAAATACATGAAAGATTGGTAATAAAATCTATTTATTTATAGATCTATCTACATAAATGAAGGCACAGCAAAATTATAATTTTTTAAAAAGCACACATAAAAAATTTATGAGTTGTAGTTTAATCTGGAAAAACACTATTTTTTGGTAATAGCTAATATCAGTTCAAATCTGGTCGACTCAATAATACATATAAAAAAATATAATTAAAAATTTGTCCCTAAAAATGCTTCTGAAAAAAAAATAGAAGGCACAGCATTTATTTAAATTCTATTTTTTTAGGAGCATTAGCATTTTTTTAATTTATAGGAAAGCAGAACTCGAAGGTTGAGTGTCCCACTTTTAATGGGAAAGTTATGGTTCAAGTCCATGTGTTTTCATTAATAATATTAAGTAATAAAAGTATTTAAAAGAAGAATTAACTTATTTATTTTTTTAATTTTAAGGCAGGTGATCCGATTGGCAATGGTGGTTCTCTGTAAAAGAATTGGTTTATACCGTATTGAGTTCGATTCTCAAACTGCTTAATTAAATTTATATATTATTTATATTTATATATATAATGTAAGACCGTAGCATAATGGTAATGCAATTCGCTCATAATGGATCAGATTAGGGTTCAAATCCCTGCAGTCTTATAATAAATAATTTAATAATCTTATAATAAATCGAAATTTAAATATTTCGAGTGTATTTATTTAATCATCTTATTTTTTTTCTCCACGTTTCTAATTAAAAAATTAGAATAAACGCAGTAAATATTATTAATTTAAAATTTAAAAGGGCATTTGGTCGAGTCTGGTTTATGTCGCTCGTTTTGAAAACGAGTACTCCTAAATGGAGTCGTCGGTTCAAATCCGACAGTGCCCGTATAAATAAATATTTATAGTCTCAACTATAAATTAAATATTGTTTAAAAGATACTTTTGTTATAAAAATAACCTTAATTTGGTACTATATAATTATAATTTAAATTACTATAAAATTTTAGAATTAATAATAATCGCCTTAAAAGAAGTTATAATTTAAATTACTATTTTTATTAAAAAACAAAATAATATTCCAGTGATAGAAGACAAATTGGTTTGTCACTCCTTTTGGGTAGGAGAGGTTGCACGTTCGAACCGTGTCTATCACGATTATATAAATAAGGAACACATTTATTTTTTAAATATCTAATTTATTTATATAAAAGCGGATGCGATCCGTCAAATAATAATTATTTTATTTTTAATAGAATTAAATAAATATTCTATTTATTTAATTAGTAACATTTATTATGACAAAGTATATATTTACTTTACAGGTGTCATGGCAGAGTGGTTATTGCGGTAAACTGTTAATTTATTTTTTCAATGGTTCGATTCCATTTGACGCCTTCAGCAATTTTAATTAAAAAATAATTAAAACATAGTAAAAACATTTAAAATTAAAATCGTTATAAATAATAAAACAAAATAAAAAGCAATGCACAGTAAAAAAAAATATTTTTTATTAAAAACAAATTACTGCGCAACTGCAGAGTTGAGAAGCCAACTAAATCTTTATTTATTTAAACCTTACTTAAAGGTTATCAATCATAAGTATTATATTTATTTGTAATAAAATATTATCTTACTATGATTAAAGGGTGAGAAGAATTATTAATTTTATAATTAATAAGATTAATAATTTAAAGCCCCTGACCCGCTTCTCCGCGCTCCGCACTCCTAAAAAAAATATACTTTTTTTTTTAAGCATTCCTTCAATAATAAAAAAAAAATATAAAAGATTAAAATAATTTAAATTATAATTATTTAAAAGAAGTATGTTGTGTAATATGATTACAATATAGACGAATATAGTTAAGCGGTTTATAATTCTTAATTTCCACTTAGGAGTCACCAGTTCGAATCTGGTTATTCGTAGAAAAATAATTGTAACAATAAATAATATTATAATAATTTATTTATTACATCACAAATAATTAATTAAAAAAGTAACAAAATTTCATCTTAATTAATTTAAACATACAGGTAGAATTAGTTTAATTGGTAAAATGACGTCTTGTGGCGACGATGTTCAGAGTTCAAGTCTCTGATTCTACAATAAGACAGTAAGATAATTATATTGTAGATAGGATTATTAATTTAATTTTATTTTATTATATTAGAAATTATTAATTTAATTATATTATATTAGAAATATATTAATTATATTAGAGATAATCAATTTAATTATATTAGAGATTATTAATTTAATTATATTAGATATAATAAAAAATAGATTAATGAACTTTATTTAAAAAGAACTATTTTTAAATGCTGGTTTTTTTTTTTCTATATATCACTTTTCATGAAAATACTAAAGTATCTGTTAAACTGGATGATGTTAGAACTGCAGAAAAAGTTATACTGGAGGGTCAGTTGACGTCTATAAACCTTATGGTCAAAATCTAATTGGTTATGATGTTAATTCATTATATCCTTACATTATGAAAAATATGGAACTTCCTGTGGGAGAACCTATATATTTTGAAGGAGACATAAGTCAATTTGAAGACATTTCTAACAAATTAGGATTCTTTGAAGTTTAAATTATAACTCCAGATGATTTAATTCATCCAATAATTCAAACTAAATTAAAGACTAGTGCAGGATACAGAACTGTTTCTCTATTAGGTACTTGAACTGATTGATTATTTTCAGAAGAAATGAATAATGCTTCAAAATTAGGTTACCAATTTAAGATTAAAAAAGGTTATCTTTTTGATAAAGCTAATATTTCCTCTAGATAATGAAATTAAAACTTATTTATCTCATTAAAATGGGGGTTAATATTCATAACAAAAAATAATAATTAAAAAAAAAAAATATATAAATTTAAGTTTTTTAGGAGCATTTATATAGAAATAGAAGTGCATTTATATTAAGGTTAGCTTTCACTTTAATTATTAGTTTAAGCATAGCATTTTAATATTTCGTTACAATTATAATTATATAAATAACTATAAATTTTAAAGCTGAATGAAGGACTTGAACCTTCATTTTACCGTCATGAATGGCATGTTTTAACCAATTAAACTATATCAGCTTAATTTTATATATTAGTTTAATATTAAAATATATTTTTTTTATGTATACTAAATATAATATTTTTTATTAAATATTACTCTTACTTTTATTCAGAAATCAAATAGTAATTTATTATATGATATTTTAGTTTTAAATGATCATATAAAAGTTTATAGATTAAATGTATTCATAATTGAATTTAAAGATTATTTTACAGATGAACATACGACTTTTACTAGATTAGTAAATGATCAAAATTATGTTTATAAAAATGCCTTCCAAATCATTAATATCTTTTATAGTAGAATTAGTACCTTAGGGTTTATATATGTAACTTAATTATATAAAATTAATATTTTAATTAAATTAAAACATATTAATTTAACGCTCTTTTACAAGTCTTATTGATCCTTACCAGAATTGAACTGGTCCTAGCTTCTCGAAAGGGAGCTGTACGAACCACTATACTAAAGGACCTATAATATATATTAGATAATTTTTATTCTTTCAATTAAAAAAAAAAATAACTGTGCACTTTTTTTAACTTTATATCTATAAAGGCGAAATTAGGAGTTGAACCTAAACCTAAAGCTAATGAGACTTTTGTGCTAACCAATTACACAATCTCGCCTGATTTTAAA
>Ga0208999_1000002_pt1 | contig 64462 bp, 80 predicted proteins | sample MedBloCAOM2_O1_FD_187714 | JGI IMG/M metagenome (GOLD analysis project Ga0208999, IMG submission 187714) | Forest soil microbial communities from El Dorado National Forest, California, USA - Mediterranean Blodgett CA OM2_O1 (SPAdes) (version 2) | ecosystem: Environmental > Terrestrial > Soil >... | reverse complement strand
GCCAATCATCTGGCCGTTCGGTGGGATCTCCTTGCTGTCGTGCAGGAGCACCTTATACATCTTCTCGTTGGCCTCGCGCGGGATGTCTTCCACACTCTTTTCCGCTTTGGGCTTGGCCCGCGACGCCCGAGCACGTTTGGCCGGCTGCTCGAAGCCTTGAGGCAGGCTCATGGAAGCCTCGAGGCTGCCCTTGTTCTCTTGATTAGACATCAGTTTGTTCCTTTCGCGAACGCTTCATTGAGGGCTGATTTGTACACTGCGGCCTTGTCCATCTCCTCGTCTTGCGTCTTGAAAAGAGGCAGAACGGTTTTCAGGTCAGCAGCCAGTGCTTCCACGGTGGAGTAGACGCGACTGCGGCTAGGGTCTTGCCATGGACCGTCACCGCGGTTGAGCGCACGGACTTCTGGGTCGTCGTACTCGAGAACGAAGCCGTTGTCCGCTACGTCAATTCTGATACAGGTCATGGAGAGTCCCCGGACGGCTGTTTGGTGCGTATAGAAAACAACCCCCGAAGGGGTTGTCTGCCTTACCTGCTTACAGCTTACGCATTACCTGCGCTTGCTGCCACTTCCAGACGCACGAGGAAGGCGTCTTGCAGGATCACAGTGGCGTTCCAGAGCTTCCAGCCTGCGGTACCGCGTTGGGCCAGTGGGTCCGACTCGGTCGCCTTCGGCTGAACGACCATGATGTTGGCCACGTTCTTGCCACGCAGGGCAACCACACCGAACGCGTCGCGCGCCAGGTAGATCACCGGGTACACGTCGGCCTTGGTACCGCTGGTGGAAATCATTTCCGCCGAGGTACCGGCAGCTCCGTTGGTGCCGCCCGCGTCTGGGAACGATTCGAAGACAGTGGAACGAATGTAGCGAACGTCTTCGACCGAACCGATCTCGCCTTCGAAGGCCGAGCCCTGGGCGTAGTGCTTGATGTTGATGAAGCCATCCATGTCGCGGATGTCGTTCTCAACGTCGGGGTGGCACAGCGCGACGAACGCCGCTTCGATCGGCTGGGTGTTGTACGCCACAGACGATTTGAGCGAAGTCGAAATCATCTTCGCGTTCTGGCGCTTCAGCGAGCGAGTGATGTTGCGTTGCAGGCGCAGGCTGATCGGAGTGTTCACCGCGGCACGAGTAGCGCCGTTCGCGTAGAACACGTTGGTCCCTGCTTTCAGCACGTTGTAGCGCAGCGTTTCCACGGTGTGCGCAGCCGACTCGCCCAGCGCGTTCATCAGTTCGCGCAGGACCGCTGGGTAGTCTTCGTGGGTGTCTTCGATGACATCCGAGAAACCAATCCAGTCGCCGTACTGTTGCATCTGTACGGTGTAGTCCTTGCTGGCCAGCTTCTTGCCGACCGGGGTCACGCCTTCGGTCAGCGGAGTCAGCGCCAACGGCATGCTGTAGTTGCCAGCGTTGCCACTGTAGGAGCCGGTGCCGCCCGCGATGAAGTAGCGGCGGAACTTGGCGGTCTGAGTGCTGTTCGGCGGCACCACGAAGACCTGACCGAATTTCTCGATGGTCATCAAAGGAATAGCGCGTTCGAGGAAGCCCACGACAGAATAGGCATTCTGGCGTGGAGTGATGTCACCGTACGTGGTGCCAGTATAAGCCATGGTGTTGCTCCTTCGGTATCAGTCGGTCAAGAGGTGTGCGCAGCAGCTTCGTTAAACGCAGCGTCGAAGTCGTTCGGGTCGGTACCCTTGGACTGGTTAGTGCGTTGCGACGCCGGCACTGCCGCTGTAGCCGCGACTGCTGCCGGAGCGACAGGAGCCTTGGGTTTAGCGGGTTGTGCCGGAGTCTGTTGCGCAGCTGCCGGGGCTGGTGTCGCTGGCGCTGCACCCGGGTTGGCCGACGCTTTGTACATGTTGAGCATTTCAACCACTTCTCCAGCGCTGCCCTTCTCGTAGATGTTCTGGAACTGCGGGCGCAGGATAGCGGGTTGAGACTCGATCCACCCGGGCACCTTGTCCAGAATCGAATCCAGATCAGGGTGGGCCGCGCGAATCGCGCCCATGTGGCTGTTCACCTCCGCTTTCTGCGTGGACTGCTGAAGCGGCGCCAGAACACTATCAAACTGCGTAACCAACTGGTGGGTGGAGTTGGCTACTATCGCCTGCGCCTCGGCCTTGATAAGCGCCTGAAGTGCTGGGAATTCGTCCGGCCATTCGTTCTTGAACTTGGCCAGGCCTGCCTTATCGACGTCGCTCAGGAACGTCTCGGCGGTGACTGGCACATACTCCTGCTTGGCAGGGGCGGGTTCAGCGGCCTTGTTGCGTTTGTTTGCTTCCGCGATTGCCTGAGCCAGGAACTCTGGGTCGATCTGCGGTACCGGCGCTGGTGCAGGAGCAGCGGCAGGCGGGGCGCTCGCAGGCGGCTGAGAGGGGGCGGCAGCGTTCGCCTCGATATCCGCAGCGATCTGCTCAGTCGTCGGCGCGGCGGGCGGTGCCTCGGCGGCAGGAGCGGGTTCTACTGGCGGCGCGTCTGGCTGCGGAGCAGCTTGAGGTTCCTGCTTCTCGGAGTCAGCAGCACCTGCCGCAGCAGCCGCGGGGGCTGGCAGTCCGCTTGACGCTTGTTCGAACGCTTCGTCAAACCCATCAGCGGTCGGCGTATCGTTCGTATCAACATTGGCATTCGACATGGTGGCTATTTACTCCGGAATCGGTTGTGTGTCAATTGTCCTGCGACTCTACACGAGGCATCAGGTCCCGCATCATACCGCGAACTTGGGCGACTTGCCCTTGTAGCCGGTACATTTCCACAGGGTCGCGCTCGGCCCCGAGTTTACCCAACAGCGCCAATTCTTGGGACTCCAGATACTGTCGGAGTCCCAGCAGCAGCGGGTGGCCGACTGACGTCTGCGCGGCTTTGACCAGCTCTTGCCGTGATTGATTGAAGTTCATTGATTGAGGCTCCGGCCTGTATGGCGTCCACCAGCGCCTTGAAGATAGTGGCGTCGGCCGAGTCGAGATTCTTCTGGGCCTGAGACAGCTGCTTGGCGGTGTCGCTGTTCAGATTCTCCAGCGTAGCCTGTGCCATGGCCATCTGCTGCTGCATCGCCTGTTGGGATTGCTGCGCAGCCTGCTGCTGGTTCTGAGCGATCTGTTCTTTGGTCGCCATAATGCTGTTGAGCGGCAGATCGCGGACCTTCAACCGTTCCTCGAGCAGCGCCTGGCGGTTGATGTAGACCATGTCTTCTGGAGACAACGTCTGCGCCAGGTTGTCGAGCGCGAATGAGCGCATCTCTTTGGCCATCAGCGACGTGGCGCCGCGCGGCACCGGCCGCGTATCACCTGCCAGCTTGTCCCGGTCGGCGTTGAACACCAGGTTCCACTGCACCAGTGCGTGGATCACGCTGACAGTGAACCGGTCGAAGTTGCGCACGATGTCCCGGAACGGCAGCGCGGCGTTGCCGTAGATCATCGACGCGCCGCCGGTGGTGCGCATCGCTTCGCCAGACACGCCTTCCATGTCGCCATTGGTCAAAGGGTTGACGAAGGTCTCAGTGTCGGCAAACTTCAGGAACTGGTTCATCAGCGCCAGGATCTCAGTGATTCGCGACTCGAAGTTGATTGAGCGGATCACCTGCCCGTTGCCGGTATTCCCCTCGGTACGCCATACCTTGAACGGTTTGATCGACATGTCGGTCTGGGTGGGGTCGAGCAGGTCGGTATTCACTTCGACGTTCGGCCCGCACGCCACCGAGCCGTTGTCGATTAGCATGCGCGCGCCACTGGCGATGGCCAACTGGCTGTCGCGCATGATCGGCGGCAGACCGGAGCCCATAAGGTTCACTTCGTCCTCCTCGAAGATGAACTGGTGGTACACCTTAGAACCTTCGGGGAACGGATTGCGACCGATCTTAATGATGGTGTTTTCGACGATCCACGCCGTGTAGCGCACGTCGTCGTCCATCTCGTCGTCCTTGATACCGTCGCACCCAGCGTCAGCCAATTCCTTGCCCGGAGCGCTACCCCAATACTCAAGGAACTCGAACTTACTGCCCTTCGGTAACGAGGTAGCGCTCTGACTTCCCCCGATCGACTCAAGGTCGTTTTCATAGCTGAGCCTGACATAGTTGCCGTCGGAGTGTTCGCGCACGTAGTCACGAATGGCCTTGCCGTCGAAGTCCGCGCGCTTTGCCAGCTCCAGTGCTTGGTGCTTGGAGTACACGTGCCGCTCGAACTCGCCTTCCATCTGGTCGAACGTGGTGGCGCCCATCTCAGGGTAGTAGTTCCAGCAGGGCACGAACTCGTAGTACGGGCGGTACCCTTCCACCTCTACCACTTGGGGCATGCCTCCCGCGTCGATCTCGTAGCGGCTCAGGGTGTCCTTGACGGTCATAGGCCCCTTGGCGATACCTGGACCATACAGAACGGAGGAGGTAACGACCTTGCCGACCAGCGTCTCGTAGTCGGTCGAGTTGTACGGGTCGATGTCCTGGAGCTGGTCGTCGATGACCTTCTCTTGAAAATCGGCGATCTTCTCCGCGGTATCAGCTACCAGCTTATCGAGCTGGTCCTGCGTCGGCTGCACCCCGGGATTCTGGAGGCGCCAGGCGTCCAACGCTTCGATCAGGGTCTCCAGCGGTAAGTTCGGTACCGGCGACGCGCTGATGCTCCAGTTCTTCTCCCCGGCGGGGAACAGGAGGCTCATGAGCCGCGACTTCATGCTGGTGCATTTGACCCGGGTAATCTTCGGATACGCGCGACTCATGCCCTTGGCCATCGCCTGTTCCAGCGCAGGATCGTACTTCCCGAGGAACTGACGAACATTCAGCAGCCACTGGTTTTCGGCTGTCTTGCGATCGCTCTTGTAGACGGAAAACCGACCCGCCAGCACTCCGCCCAGCTTGGCCTTGCCTTCCGGCGTGCCTTCGTGCTTTGCGGGTTCTGCGTCCGGGTCTAAAATTTCGTCTGCCATGATTCACCTAGTAAGCGTATGGGTTCTGCTGGTGTCCAGTGAAGCCGACGCTGGCAGCCTTGCGGCGCTTGGCGTCACGAAACGCTTCCCCTTTGAACGCAAGCGCTAAATATTGGCACGCATCGTGCGGGTGGCTGTATTCGTTCTTTTCCGGGACGTCTGCCTGCGCGCCCTTGTTCGACACGTTGTAGCGGTATCCTGACTTAAATCCACGAATAAGGGTAGTGCAGGACGGGTCGATAAGCAGCGCCGGCCCCACGTCAGTCAGGCGCGTCAGGTAGTCCTCGACGGCAGCCAGGCGCGGCTCCAGCAAGTTGGTCGACGCAGTCTTGACCGGTACGCCCATTTCTTCCTTGAGGACTTTGTACACGCTCTGCTCGTCGGTCTGCGCGCTCGACTTGGATGCAGGGTCGGCGCTGATGATGATCTGGGCGCCGGGGAAGTTCATGGCCAACATGGGCTTGAGCTTTTCATTGCAGAACCGCTTGGCACCCGTCTGGTGACCGATGACCTCCCGCAAGATAGCGATGCGTCCGTGACTGTCCTGCTGCCCCAGTATAGCCGCGCTCCAGACGAACCCCGGGTCGAAGCCAATGATCAGCGGTAAGTGAGGGTTGTAGATCAGCGAGCGCTTGGCGACATGCAAGTCCGGCTTGAACGCCCGATACACCGGCAGCCCCTTGAGGCTGTAACCCCAGTTGACCTCGATGTATTGCTTGATCCAGGCCTCGGATTTACCGGACGCCAGGTTGACGTAGTAGTCGCGCTTGCCAGGCAGGTTCTCAATGTTCTCGGCGTACGGGCTGAAACCGCTCGGCTGCTGGTAATAACCCAGTTTGGCCGCCTTGATCTTGCCATCGAGGTCGTCCTCCCAGTCGCTGTACAGCCAGTCGAACCAGAAGTTGTCCTCGTTGCCCGGGTTCGTAGCGCCCCACATACCCCACCACGTCGGTCCGCCATCGACGGCCGAAGGGTAACGACCGCACCGGCCGGACAGCGCTTCCATGATCGCCGCAGGGATCTCGGTGAACTCGTCAAGGATTGCCCCGGTGACTTCCAGCGACAGTACGCGCCGAACGTCGTCCGCGGTATCCAGCGGCCGGAACATGATCTCCGCCTCGACGTCGCCGAACTTCATCCAGAACGTGTTGGTGCTGGAGACCCAGTGACCAGCCTGTCCGTCAGGGAACCACGTAAACCACGACTTGAGCGTGGTGTCTTTCAGCTGTGGCATGGTGTTACGGACGACCACCCACCGGGTGCGGCGCACCCCATCGACGGGAGAGGGCGCCTGGAGCTTGGCCCGGTGCACGATCTTCATCATGATCGCGGTGGTCTTCGCCGAACCCACAGGGCCGACAATGAAGGTGTAGAACTTGTCGTCGAGGATGAACGCCTCGGCGATCGGCTCCGGTGCGTAGAGCTTAGTTCCCATTGATCTCGTCCGCGTCGATGGTCAGGCCCGAACGGTTGCCGCCGACGCCGAACTGAATGTTGATCTCGAAGCCTCGACCGGCCCCGCCGCCACCCACCTGCGCGGGCTGGTCGTAGCCCGCCCAGCGAGCCATGTCCTCGATCAGCCGGGTGCGAACACGGGGGTCCATTTCCGGATCCGTGATCATGCTGTGGGCGACGCTCAGGTAGGAATCGACTTGTAGGCCGGCTTTGAATTTGAAGGTCGCGCCATCTTTCTCGAGGGACTTTTTCAGGTCTGCAACAGCCATGACGAACGTCGGCGTGCGGCAGATCGCATCGAATTGATGCGCCTGGAGATTGTGAACCTCAAGGATAGTTTCGGTTGTAGTGCCAAGTGCGAAGTCGACTACCAGTCGCTGATCCCACTCTGGCCGAAACTCAGGTCCGGCGGGCGAAAACAACTGAATCCCCGTACGTGGGTCTTCAACGTTGCCGCTCATGTGTTGCATCTCCAGTATGGCGTTTGGCCGGACTATACCGTAGATGCAACACAGAAGCGACTTATCGAAAGGTCAACCTACTTTTCGATAATCCAGACGGATACCACGTCGCCGGCGACGGCCGCTTCGATCGGTCCGGCGGTCAATAGCAAAGTGCCCTTCGTACGTACGGCCGTAACAGACAGCGAGGTCGTACTGAGGGCGGAGACCTTAGGAACGTAGGTCACCGTGCCCGACGCGTTGGTGGTGACGATAGGATCAATGTCAGGCGCAACAGCGTACGGAGGTTGGCCGGCAGGCGGGGTGATGTCGATGGTCCCGACGCCGTTCGCACCGATAGTGATGTCTTTGCGGGTCCGACGTCGCTGCGAGGCGGCGAAACTTGGGAGCGCGCCGACGGAGGTCTCTGCGAAATCGGTTCCCAAGTAAATGCAGCTGACGGTCTTCAGTTTACCGTCATGCACCACCAGCACTCTCGCCGGGGCAGGGATAGCGAACTCGAGCCAGGTGCCGTTGGTTTGCGCCCGATATTCGAAATAAGGGTTCGGCGGCGTCGCCCCGGACACCGCGGGCGGGTAGCCGACCATCAAAATCCAGTTCGGGTCAGGTGGGTCCAGAGGTCCGCCGTTGTCGTAGAACTCGGTGCTGTTAAGCTTTCCGTATATGTAGAGCACGCCAATCTCCTTTAATCAGTCGAGTGTTACTAAGTGTTTCGGTCGGTTGGCCCTACGGCTTCGACCTCTGCGGGCTGCGCTAGCAGGTCTTTCAACCGTTGGATTTCGATTCGCGCCGCGTCAAGTTGCTCGGTAAGTGTCACCACGTTCGCCTGCCCAGCTTCTATTCTAGCGATCATCAACTGGTTATCGACGATCGTCTGAGCGTTCACTTCACCGAGCACATCCGCCAGTGGCGTTCCAGACTGATTGGGAATTGTTGAAAGCTGTTCGGGATCGAGCGCTTTTGAGCTGATAATAACCCCATCTTCCAGCACTTGTTCCAAGCTGCGCTGTAGCGCTCCGACCAACTTACCACGGTCTTCGCCAACTTCGCCGAAACGCAGCAAAACTTCATTTCGGATAATTTCTTTAGTAAAGGCCATCATTAATTCACTACGTTTGTGGTGTTGACGACTATCCAGTTTGCTCCGTTCGACCGACATTGCTTGACGCCACCGGTGGCGTTTGTCACATCGATCGTGTAGCCGCTGTAGGTCGCAGCGCTGGGTAGAGTGGTTAGGGTGTACTGGCCCAACTTGAGCGGTGCGGCAAATGTCACAGCACCAGTGAAATCTGCGCCGCTTGCAAAAACTTGCTGGCGCCACGGCGACCACGCTGCAAGGTTTATAGAAAATCGCGTGTAGATGTTTCCGTTAGTTGCATAAAACGTGTAGAGCGCCCAAGTATTGGTGCTTCCACCCCCGGCAAGGCTGTCCGACCTGACGATACCGTACACAGCCGGCAGAGTACCGGTGGTTGAAGCCGTTGTGATGTACCAGCCCGGCTTTAAAGTCATGTCGTCAGCGTTGGCTAGCGGTTGCAAATCAGAAGCGCCCAAACCGAACTGGGCCATTATCGCTCGTACGCCGGCGCTGCTTGCGGCCGCTTGCGAAGTATCGCTACCTGCGACCGTGGGAACAATAGGACTACTGCTAAAGGTCTTTACACCTGCGATAGTTTCTGAACCGGTCTTTGTGACTTTGGTATCCAATGCCGACTGCTGGGCAGTGCTCACCGGCTTGTTTACGTCGCTGGTGTTATCGACGTTAGCGAGCCCGACGTTGGACTTTGTCAGGTTGCTCAGTTGGTACTGAAGTTTGCCGAACGCCTGCAAAACGGTATCGGCAGCGGCGATGACACCGCCAGTCGCGACGGACAGACCTGTTAGCAGGGTCGCTCTTACCCGGTTCTGCGTGAAGTAGAGATTCGTACCCTCGGCCAAAGACCCGGTATCGGGGTTGTTGGTAGCCCCGGTAGCTATCCCCGCAAGCTTGGTCTGCTCTGCGGTGGTGTAATCGTTGGTCGACAACCCCTTGCCGCTGACAGCGTCGACCTTGGTACCCTGAAGCTTGCCGATGGCGCTGAGGATCGAGTCCGAAGCGCTTACCGCGCCGACGGCCGAGGCGAAGCCTGCGAGCGCCGTACCGAGCACGCGCGCAGCGGTGAAGTAGAGGTTCGTCGTGCCTTCAGGAACGTTGTCGGTCGTACCCGGTGAGGCCACCAACTGGACATAGATGCTGCCGGACCAGCGATACTCGCGGTTGGTGTCCAGGGCGATGTAGATCTTGCCCGTCTCGCCCGTCGCCGGGAAAGCGGCAAGGTTCGCGAACTCGAGTACGTCGTCGACGTAGCTGGGCAGGTAGGCTGCTGCGATCTTGCTGTCGGAACCGAGAGGCGCCACGCCGTTGGCGGCGCCGACCGAAGTCAGCGGGACGCTGGCAGCAGCGGCTGCATTGGCCGCGCCGGTAGCGAACGCCGTGGTCGAGACTTGGGTGGTGCTGGTCCCTGCGGCTGCTGTAGGCGCTGTCGGAGTACCCGTGAGCGCAGGCGACGCCAGTGGCGCCTTGGTGCCCTCCAGTTTTCCCAGAGCTGACAGGATCGTGTCTGCGGCTGTTACCGCTCCTACAGACGAAGCGAAGCCCGCCAGCGCGGTGCCGAGGACGCGAACAGCGGTGAAGTAGAGATTCGTCGATCCTTCAGGCAGCGCGTCGGTACTGGCCGGGCCGGAGCCGCCACTTGAGACCAGGGCGGTACCATCTGCGCGAGTGTAGTCGATTACCCGCCAAGTGTTGCCACCACTACAGAATGCCAGTGCGAAGTCGCCCTCCTGAGTAACAATATCCGAAAAACCCGGCAGGGTCAGGAATGCACCGTTAACCAAAGTTACCCCGGCAGGCAGTCGTATATGCCTGAACGCGCCGTCAACGCTAGCGTCGAATCGAGTAACTGAAACCCCAGACCCGCCGATTAACCGGATATAGTTGGAATTAGCTGCACCGATGTTAGTAGTGCTGCCGACCGCTACATTCGCCTGATTCGCATAAGCCAACGGTCCGGTCATCTGTACCGAGCCATCTTTCAGGAAATCCCCTACGCCTGCCAATGTATCGCCCGCCGGCAACTGGACGTTCTGACCCCCTACACGAACCAGCGGGCGACGGGCAGCCATCAGAGCACCACGAATTCGTAATCTTCGGTGTCGATCTCGGTGGTGCTGAGAGCGATCCCGATGCGCTGGTCGATGCTGCCCGCGGTAGCAGTCGTCGAGTCCAGGGCAGGTGTGATAACGCCCCCCGCAGTACCCAGGAAGTAATCAGCGCCGATGGTAAGCCCCGACAAGCCGCTGTTCACTGCGTCCATGTCGTAGACCGCACCGGTACCGGCGTTGGCCACAGCCGCCAGAACAAACCCATGCGCAGGACGGCTGTTCGAGTTATCGGCCAGGCGGATGTTCAGCACCCCGGCGTTCGAGTAGATATTCACGAACTTGCCCGCGCCGATCGCTTCACTCGCCACGATAGGTCGTGTCGAAGGGCCGGAGCCAGTGACCATGGAGCTGTCGATCTTGCCATCGGACCCCAGGGCCACGATGTCGCCTGCGTTCGCTGCGCCCGCCGAGGCCTGAGTGGCCGCAACGAGGACGTTTTTACCGCCGGAGCGGCTCATATACTTTTTGCCAGCCATGCTGTCTCCTACGCCAGAAAGACTGGCTCATCCATATCGAGGTTTAGTCGGGTCGGCGAGGTGGCGAAACCGACCACTACGTCCCAACCGATTGTAGGCGGCGTCTGTGTCAGTATGCCACCGCTTGTTGCAAATACGAGCCCGCCGTTCGCCGTGCTCCAGTTCCAGCTCGAGTCTTCGATGTAGCCCTCGGTCTGGATCACGATCTGCGCGCCGGCGATGCCGCTGCTGATCGATACACCCATGATCTGGAAGACATCCGTGGTGGCTGTGTCCACCGGGTAGACCAGGCCCTGCTTCTCGTACAGGACGCGAAGTGCGCTGATCGTGGTGCCGGCAGTACGACGGATCGACTGAAGGTCGCCTGTAGGAAGCGGTTGCAGCGGGGTGCCGTTGATGTAGGTCTCGGCCACGGAGAACGTGACCTTGGCGTAGCCCTCGCGGCTGCTCAGGACTTGACCGTCGGGGTGCTGGGCGTCGAAGGCGATCAGCAGCGCTTCGTAGCCGGCATCGGAGGCGGGGTAGTCGAACTGCGAGAGCTCCAACTTGATCTGGCCAGGAGCCGCGCCGATCCACGTGAACACGTCCGGCATGAGGTCCGAGTCGAACGAAATCTGCGGCTCGACGTTGGTGAACACCATGACCATGCGGGTGATGTTGCTGAAGTCCAGCGGGCTGTCCTTGCGGCCGTTCCACTGCTTGAACGTCAGCGACACCGGGTTATCGCGGGAGCGATAGATGGTCTGGTGACCCGGTTCTACCCGGATCTGGACTGGCAGAACGTCGCCCAGCATACGAAGCTCCTTACGGCGTTACCGGTCCGGCTTCGATGGCAGCAGACAGACGATTCAGGTTGCGCGCCCACATCTGCCGGGTGAACGCCACGTCGAAGTGGCCGACCCCTTTCAGATTGTAGGTCGCCGACAGCGCGCGGCGAACAGACTCGAGTTCGCGCTCCCACTGATACCAGGTATCGGGGACTTCGCGGAACGGCAGTTTGGCTGCGGCGAGGTTCAGCGGCTTGAAGAGGGCGTTGAGCTTGCGAGCCCAGGAACGACGGGTGTCTTGCGTGCGAAAGCGGATTTTCATGCGTCTTCTCCATGGGCCGACGGCTTGCTGGAGAGGATGGTGCCCCATCCTTGGGGCTGCGTCCAGTGCTGTGTTGCTTCCCTGACGCGGGCCTAGCCCAGTTTATTCAGGTCCTGACGCTGGCTGGCAACCGACTTCACCGCGGACATGCCTTCCGGCAGAGTCACCAGATTGGCGTCAGCGTCGTCATCGATGCCAATGTGGCGAGCCAGTTCTTCAACGACCAGACGCTGTGCTTCGTTGGTGAATGCCAGGCCGATGCGATCGAAAAAGGTGCTGACAGCGCCAACAGGCGCGACGTAGTCAGGGTCATCGACCCACTCGGTACCAGCTTCGTTCAGCTTCTTGCCGATCACGGACTTGCCGTTCACGGTTTCAGGCTGTGGCTGGACGCCGCGCTGACGCAGGTCGACCTTGGCGCGTTCAGCGACAGCAGCTGCTGCGCCAGCAACCTTCGGCACTTCGAGGGTGGCCTTGTCGCCGTCTTCGGTGGTGACGGTCGCGGTCTCAGTCTCGGTGCTGAGCGCCGGATCGGTCTGGCCGGAAGCCAGTTCGCCGATGCCGCCGGAAGCCGGAACGGGCGCGCCGTCAGCGGCAACAACAGCGGGTGCCGGAGAGGCGGTCTTGTCAGTGTCTTTGTCGGCAGTCTTTTTTGCAGTCATGGCCATGACTCCTTTGGGTGTCTGATTAGGATCGCGCGGCCGCGCGCCGGTTCACTCTACACGCTCTCAACCGCTTGTACCACGTTGGTCCAGAACTGAACCGGTTGGCCGGGCGCATCTGGCTCCCACGGCGGCAGCGCCCCCAGCAGCCCCTGGACCTGCACCCCACCGAACCCGCCAAACTGATACGAGCGCCCTTCCCTGACAAACTGCTCGATAACCAGTTTCTCCATGTCAAAGACCGTGCCAACCTCTACGCCGCTGAGGAAGAACCCACCGCCGCTGTCTCGCACCAGGCTGGTCTGCAAGAAAACCTGCATCAGGTTCTGCCCGTCGTACGTCGTAGCCACAGCCTTCAGGTCGCAGCTCGTGGACGACTGATTCTCCGCGCTGATGAACCCTTGGCCCTGCGTCGTCGTGTCATTCCCTGCAAGCGGTTGGTACCCGTAGAAATACCCGGCAAACAGGGTGCCACGATTCTGCCCGACCCCCGATGCGCTCCGCGCGCCGTCCAACCCTGAGCCGTTCCCCGGTACCGAAAACTCCCCGGTGGCGCCGCGCTGGGACGAACTGAAGTCGGTACCGACCTGACCAAACGCGCGGAACTTGGTGCCGTCGCGCCAGAGCAGCGGACACCCCAGCGGGTTGCGTGTGAACGGTGTGCCGATCGAAGCCGTGGCGACAACGCCGTCGAAGCCGATCCGGATCATCGACCCGCTGTTCGAGTCGAGGACGAAGTACAGGCCCGTCGCATCCAGCCCCAGCGCGTAGCCCAGCTGCTGCTGATCCGTCGGGTTCAACACGCGGTACCCAGCCGACGCTGGAACGCTGGGCTTGGGGTTCACGTCCACCACGAAATAGAACCCGTTGTACGCCCAGACCGACCCTTGCGTTGACTCGTAACCGAGGAACCCAATCGAGGAGCTGCGCGGACTCTGCCCCAGATTCGCCAGGATCCACGCCTTGACGCCCGACAGGTCGACGCTGTTCGCCTGATACGCGCCGCTCTCGAGGTCCACAAACACGACGTCCGAGAACAAGTCCACCTGCGCCGCGTCCGTGATGTTCACCGCGGCTGTGTAGAGATACGCCATTTCAAACCCTCACGATCGGCTCGGTGCGAGCCTGCGCTGCGTTGCCTGCGTGGAACGCCCCGACCGGCGAGCCGTAGTTCATGATCAGGGTCCACGTCTTGCCCGAATCATAACTGATCCACGTCCGTCCCTGTGTGATGTCGTCGTTGTCCCAGTCTTCCAGGTTCAGCCCGGGCTGTCCCTTCCCCTGCGTCACGATCAGCGTGGCCGGGTGGCCAGGAGAGTTCTCGTCCGTTGGGTCGTATCCCGCGCCTTCCGGCCGCAGTACCTCGATCCGCCCCAGCTTGGCCGAGTTCGCGAACACCGGCACGGTGTAGGCGCTGGTTTCCGACACGTAGAACCACGCCTGCTGGGCCGTGTACGGCGATTCCGCGCCGAAGCCGTTCGACACCAGCTGGCTGTCCACCACGCCCTCGAGCCGCACCTCGTCGGTGACCAGATTGTAAGTAGCCACGCCGATGGAACCGGCCGGCGCCCAGAAAAAGTTGTCCGCCGGGCGCTCGGACAACTCGTGCGAGACATAGAACATGAACCGGTTGTTGCCGATGTACGTGACGTGGTCATACGGCGCAGGCAGCGTAATCCACTCGCCGTACTGCGCGTCGCCCGTGAGCGGCCTGTCCACCACGCCGTAGTTGTAAATCATCTGCTCGCCCGTGGCGCAGGCCATGCACCAGCTGAACCCCGGCTTGCCGCTGTAGCGTAGCTGAACCCCGTCCCGCGTCGCCACGTACACCCGCAACCGCGGCAACTCCCCGGGCTCAAACGCCGAGAACACCGGAAACACCACACTGGTCCCGTCCGTATCCGAGCCTATCGTGAACCTGTCCTCGTCCGCATCGCCGATGTCGAACGCCACATTCGTCCCGTTATACGGCGCCTCGCCCACATCATCGTGGAACACCCCGCGCTTGAGGTCCGTCGTGGTCAGGTTCTGCCGGCGCACCGCCCCGTTGTCGAACCACGTCACGTCCACGAACAGGCTGCCCTTGAACTCCTTGCTCGAGTAAGCCGGGTCCGCCCCGAACGTATACCAGTCCGGTGTCCGCTCCACGAACGTGGCGCTGATCATGATCGACGTCCGCGTGCCGTTCTCGTTCTCGATCGTGCTCATCGGCGACCGGTACGTCAGGTTGTTCAGGTACCACGTCCCCAGCGCCCCAAACGCCGTCCTGTCTCTGAGCAACGGCTCCCGGTCCGTAGACCCGCCAAACACGCGGTAGCTGTTCACCACTCGTGCCGCCGGCCCAACCACCTCGATGTCCGCCGCCCACAACCCCTTCGCCCCGGAGGGAACCCCACCGACTGGGTCGCTGGTCCCGTTACTGCCCTCGCTCCACGCACCGCCCCCACCCGTCGGGTCGTCCGGCCGCTCTACCCTGTCGTACCAGTAGTACGGCCCCGCCGCCTCGTACGTCACGTGACAAGCGACTGTGATACGAAACCCGAGGTCCCCTGTGTCCGTCGTGAACGAAACCGGCCGCCCCGCCACCATCCACGGGTACTGCGCCGCCTCCCAGTTCAACTCATAACTCGCCTCTGGCGCGTCGAGCAACCGCGTTATCGCCGTCGCCCCGCCGTTGAGCGCCTGCTCGCCGATCTCCAGCGTCCAGCCACTCGCCGCCGACTGAGGATCCTGGGGCGTCTGTACCGTCTCCCCGTCCGTTGTCACCCACCGAACCACCGTCGGCGCCTCGATCACCAGCCTCCACACGAACGGTTCCCCGTTGATCGCGTAGCTCATGGGCCATCGGTCTACGCCCCCGCGGATCGCTGAGTACACATGGGTCATCCCCACACCGGTGAACGGCACGCCAAGTCCCCAGTACCGGGTCGGACTCACGCTCTCCTCGCCCGTCGGCACACCCAAACGCACGGTGTTCAACGGCCCGGCCAGTACCAACGGCTCGAGACGTGGGTCCAGAACTTCAGTGAGTTTCCCCGGCATGTACGCGTCGCGCCCCTGGTTCAGGGTCTGAACGAACGACTGGTCACGGTTGAACGGCAGGTTTTCCGGGATATACCGACCGACTAGCAGCAGGAACGCCGGCAGGTCGAGGATCGTGGCCTTGAGGACCTTGCCGTTCTTGCGCGCTTCGAGCAGGTAGCCTTCGAGGATCTTGCGGCTGGCGCCACCGGCGAGCTTGCTGTTGCCGAGCTTGCGGGCCATGTTCTCGACATGACGTACCAACCAGCTGGCAGACGCGGAGGTAGAACGGCGGATGGGTAGCATGAGGGTCGGCCCGAGGTTGATACACTGGGCCAGAGGGTACTGCGGTTTGATCGGCGTGGCGAGTGGTTGGACCGTAGGGACTCGAACCCTCTTCCCTCGGTTATGAGCCGAGAGCATCAACCGATCAATGCTTCGGTCCAGTGGCTGGAGCGGCGGGCCGGAATCGAACCGGCGTCATCAGCTTGGAAGGCTGAGGTTAAGCCACTTAACTACCTCCGCTTGGAACTGGTAGCGAGGCCAGGATTCGAACCCGGGATTTTTGGCTTATGAGGCCAACGAGATAGACCACTTCTCCACCACGCTAGAATTAGAGCTTAGCCCTGACGCGCCAGGGAGCATGGGCGACTTGCAACAGGGCTTCGCGACCGCTGCGTTCCGGCACTGTCAAGGAGACGGAAGGTTTTGGTCAGCGCAAGATAGCGTTCGGCTACGTGAGGGTCAAGAATTTTTACGGGAAAATATTTTAGAGAGGGCTGCTAAGTTGGCATAAAATTAGCTTGCGGGGTGTTTAGTAGCTATACACTAGAAAATGAGGGTTCGTCATATTGGCGTAGTAGGTAAGGCTTAACGTCGTTGCGCCCCAGCCCCCACGCCCGCCCTGGCTAGGCCGAAAGAATCCTTTTCTCTCTGGGAGTGCCTGCCCTGGCGTTCACGACTGTCGTGATTTGGAGTTGATACGGACGACACGCTTGAAACGGTTGTGCTAAGATCGGCTCACGCTCTGCACTTAGGCACGGCGCAACGCACTTTGGAGTAACGACATGGCTACCACTGCCCGTAAACTGACCGCTGTAGACAACACCCTCGCCAAGTTCTCGATCCAAGCCTGGCGCTCTGACCTGATCGCCGCTGCCAAAGCGGAGTCGTCCGCGTCCACCAAGCTGTTGACCTTGGCGCTGGCTGCGCGTGGACTGGTCGAGAAGGACACCGCACGGGAAGCGTTCCAGGATGCCTACGTAGCAGCGCACTTGTTGGAGAACCCTGAGACTACGGACGAACAGGCTCGCTCACTGGCAAGCGTTCGTAACAGGGTGTCGGAAGCCATGGCGGTGTTCAAAGCGGTTGTGCTGCCTGATCCAATGCCTAAGAACCTGAGCCGTGCAGCAGACGCTTGCCGTAAGCTGAACGCTAAGGCTAAGCCGGTAGCCGTAGACAGCGACGAGAAGCTTAGCCAGGAAGCAGAAGACGACGAAGCGGAAGCCCTTAGCTTAGCTAAGCCAGCTAACAGCGCTATGGATTCGGTTATGGAAGGCTTAGAAGCGCTTCAGCGCCAGGCTGTTAACAACCCGGAAGCCCTTAGCGCTATCTCTGCCATGATGGATTTAGCTTCTGATGTCTTGTTAGCGCTTCTGAAGGCTTAACTAAGCCTTAGCTAAGCTATACCAAAAGCATTTGTATACCTTACGTAAGCCCTCTGAGCAGCCAGCAGAGGGCTTTTTACGCCTTTTTGTTTCAAGTGTTTCTACTCACCAGGTAGTTTCTCTATACAAAACCATATTCTTACTAGTCATCGTACTAGGCCAACCCCTTATATCCATTGGGTACTAGTATTTTTAGTTAAATAAGTTAACTTTTTTTACATGAGAGTTCCACGCGCGAACTCTATACAAAACAAATGGTATTAGCGCTACTGGGCTTCATCCACGTAGCCACCGCCTGGCGCCTTACGAAGCTAAAACTATACAAATTAATTTGTATAGCTAAATTTCACATGGGCCTGATCGAAAAAAAGTTGACTTAACGTGATAATCATACTAGGCCCTTTAGAAATCATGCACTTAGACTAGTACGTGCGCTAGTAAGTGCCGTTTCATACGTATCAAGTCAGCGGAGAAATCGTACTAGTCGCACCGAAGAGCGGTACAACCGTTTCTTGTGTTTCATCCGTAACGCCTTGTATGAAACGCTTGATACGCTACGGTGTTTACGCCATATACAGCTAAGTCTTACGTAAGCCTTACGCCGAGCTTAGCGGCTAAGAAGCGTCTATACAAACTTCACTTTGTACGGCTTGACGCCCAGCGCCTGTGGGTCTATAACGTACGGACACCAACTACACAGGGGGCACGAACATGATTAAGGTACGCGTACAGGGGCCGGCAAGGGGGAAGATAGTCGGGGAGGCGCTAACGAGCCGGGGGCTTACGTGGACGTTGTCAGTTCTCCAGGGTCGATCCTCATGGCACGAGTTCACGCTGGATACAAAACAGGCGCTGGATACACGGGAGATGAAAGAGTGGCTGAAGCGCGAGCTGGGCGGTGACGCGGTGGGGATAGAGACCGATCAGCCGGTGACGCGGGCTTTCTTTCTACCTGACTGGCAGCAACGCGAGCTGAACAGGAACAGGGAATACCGCGAGCGTAAGCGTAAGGAACGTGAGGAGCGTACACGCCGACTGCGCGCCGAGGGGAAGATCGAGTTCAGTATCCTGGACAAGCTGAACAGGGGCGTTATCGAACATGTCCTGAACCAGTTACCTGATCCGTATGAGTCGCGACCAGGTGGGGCGTATTGGGTCTACACCGTGAAGTGCCCGCTGAGCGAGGACGCGTTTCAGGACTGGTTGAACCGTACGTTTCCGCAGGTGGTTTGCAAGGTCGTCCGGGTCTGAAGAAACGCGACACAACCAGTTGTCAGAGAGACAATAGACGCCTGAGCCCGGTTCGGGCGTTGTCTAAATCACGACAGTCGTGAATTTTGAGGTGCTACATGAGCCATCTACTGACAAAAGAGCAAGTTCTAGACGAACTGCGTAAGCACGAAATCATGGGGGACGGGCGAGTGACGTTCAAGGTGATGGACTACTCCAACAACCAGTTGGCGCCCGAAAACTACGCCTATCGCGTCCAATACAGCGACTACAGCGGTACACGTCGCAAGGTCACCTACTACCCAAACACCGTTGGTTTTCAGTGGAGCTGAACCATGTGGACACTCTTTTACAAAGGCTTCCCGATCCACGGCTACTGCGACCGCGCCAACGTGCGGATCACAGGCCTGAGCCACGGCACCGGGACCAAAGAATGCGCCAGTCTGCTGGCGGCTAAACAGTACATCGGGAAGATCAAGGGGCAAGCATGAGCACTACACCAGTTCCACCGAGCGACTTTTCGTCGCTGTTCGCCGCAGGTTGCGCCGCAACGCTGGCAATGAACCTGTTTACCGATGGCGTGTCGTGGCTCCCGGCGCTGGTGTTCGGTGTGGGCTTCGCGATCGACTTCTGGATCGAATGCTTCATTTTCGAAGGCGAACAGGCATGAGCAAATGGAAGTTGGAAGAAACGGACCCCGATGAAACGCCGTATCGTTTCCTTGTAGTCATGATGGACGACGACGGAAAGCATTGGACCTGCGGGCACGAGCTGTACAGCCGCGAAAAGCAGGCGCTTGGCCGGGCCCAGTTCCTGGCGGAGAGCGGGCGCCGCGTCGGGGTATTCATTGAGCTGGCAGCCTCTTACGGGACTGAAGCATTTCCAGGTGAACAGGCATGAACTGCATATCCGAAGTCACTCAACCGGCCTTCGTCCAGGCTATCGCGCACCTGGCGTGCGCAGCAGCGACCAAGCACACCGTGGAGTTGAACAGCCTGTTTGACTCGGTCGTGTACCGCGTCGGCGAGCAGGTGGTGGGTATGGAGACCGGCGGGCGGTTCTTCCTGGAGCAGGACGAAGTACAAGGCGAAACAGCGCCGGAGTGATCCGGGCTGTCTGTCGGGTTGATAACCGGCACTGACGAGCCAGTCAATTAAGCGGGGTGGGAGATGATCGAGGTAGACAAGAACGACGTGGTGGCAAAGTCGATTGGGTTCGACAAGGCCGACCTGGTGGCGCTGATTGTGGCGATGCACCAGATCAACCAGGAGACGCACCGGGGGCTGACCCTGCGTGAGATCTACAACAGGGCCATTGACACCGCCATGGCGGTACAGCGCCAGGCGTGCACGTGCATGTACTGCACCAGCGCCACGGTGTGGTCGGACGAGCTGAGCAGCACGGCGCCGGAGGGCTTGCCGTTCAAGGTGGTGACAACCGAGCTGCCAGCGCTGCACGTGCTGGAGGCCTGGCTCAACGAAAGAGCGGCCAGTCTGTGAACGACTTCTGGCACTCAATCGACAGTACGTCGCTGCTGATCCTGGACGTCGCCCGAGTGGTAACCGTGTTGCTGTTTGCTGGAACCGTTGCTTACTTCGGCGCGGTTTACTTGTTTGCTCATACGTTCTAAGTGGGCGTGAAGAAAAGCGACTTGCATGTGACAGCTGTTTACTATGCAGTCTCTTAGTTAAATATTTCTGGAGTTCGAGACATGGCCGGTATCCAAGTTCCTGCAAAACTGTTTCTGGCGATGGCGCGGATCTACAAGCGCCATGCAAACGACGCCAATGATATGACCGTAGAAGAACGCCAGATGTGGCTTGAGTGCCATCGTCTGGAGATCCGCGCGCAGTCGAAAATACGCCCGGTCAAGAGCGCACTAGGCTGCACCCACAAGCGCTTCCACCATGAGGCTGGCGGCACCCAGACACGCTGCTCGGACTGCGGGCAGCCGCTCGGGCCGGCTAAACAGGAGAGCAAGTGATGGCCCGCATCCTGATTGGTTATTCAGCCTGCCCGCTGACCCGTGCAGCGTTCGAAGCGCAGGGTCACGAGGCCTGGACCTGTGACCTTCTGCCCGCCCGCGACGGCTCGACCCGACACCTGCAAATGGACGTCTGGGAAGCCATAGCACTGGCGGTGTGGGATTTCGGTATCTTCCACCCGATGTGTACGGTCATGAACAATGCGTCGGCGTGGGCGCTCAAGGACCCAAACATGCAGAAGTACCCGACAAAAGGCGGGTATCACCAGCGCGTCAAACCCACCACGCTGGTCGGCAAGGCTCGCCGCGATCAGCAGCAGATCGAGTTCGCGAACTTCCGCAGGCTGCTGGACCTGTCGTTCCCGGTGGTGATCGAGAACCCGGCGCCGTCGATGATCAATACGGCTATTCGGCCGCCTGATCAGATTATTCACCCATACCACTTCGGCGACAACGCCAGCAAAGGCACGGGGTTATGGTTGACCAAGGGGACACCGCTGCTTTGGGTAAAACCGATGCGTGATCAGGCCCCGGGCAGACTTGTCGAGTGGCCGAAGGGTTCAGGAAGGCCTGTTCTCCGGTGGGCCAACCAGACGGACTCGGGTCAGAGCAACGTACCACCCGGGCCGGAACGCTGGCTTGAGCGATCGAAAACTTACCCCGGGATCGCCAGCGCGTTTGGCACCCAGTGGGGGTACTGGCTCAACAACAGAAGGGTGTAGACGTGAGTTCCGTATGCCCGAAGTGCCAAGCAAAGGCCAAGTGCCTCGACTCCCGACCGAAGGTGGACGGCACGGTTCAGCGTCGCTTTCGCTGCGAGGGCTGCGGCTGCAAGTTCAGCTCGGTGGAGGTGATCGTCTCGATTGACGGCGCGGCGTCCATGCCTGAGTTAAACGATCATCCCAACTCCAATTCCAAACGGTTGACCGAGCTGGTCATGCAGTATGTTACGCCAACCGACGACCCGGTCGAACTCATGCAGGCTTTGTTGAACGAACTAACGAGGGTACGAAAATGAAAAACGTCACTGATCGAAACATCAAGGATATTTTCCTTCAGGCCGGATTCAAGGAAAAACCGCAGGCTGACGGCGCGTACAACCTGAACCCGTATGTATTCGAGGCCGCGCGGGCGTTGCTCGAATTTGCCGCCGCACCTGTGCCGCCTGCTGGCGATGTGGAAGTGCGAGCGCACATCATCCGCACGCTTTTGGGTAAATCGATACTCGGCTACGGTCCTAGCCTGAGCGGTGAGAACCTCGTAAGTATTGACCACGTCACCCGCCTGACCGCCGAGCGTGACGGGCTGCTGGCTAAGTTGGCCATGGCTGAAGACGCTGCGACCAAAGGGACAGAAGCGCGGCAGGTTGCCGGTGGTATGCAGATGACAATCGATGATCTGCAATCTGAACTGACCAAGGCGCGGGAGTTGCTGAAGTCAGGAAGCTCGCCAAACTATGCGCACTGCGGGGCCGTCATGGCATTTCTAGAGCGAGGTTCGCCGCAATGAGCGCTGTCATCGAAGTAACTCAAAACCCATCTGGAAGCTGGACTGCGCGTGGGCAATACAACGGCGTGTTTGCCGAAGTCACATCCGCTGACCGGCAAAAAGCTGCTACGGCGATATCAAATACGTTTGCTGCATTTGCTCCCACCGCCCACAACGTCGACGAGAGCTGCGGGCAAGATGCAGAAGCGGCGAAGTGCAAAACCTGCAAAGGCAGCGGGAAAGAGTACGACGGCGCGGCCCACACCTGCACGGCTTGCAACGGCTCAGGGCAGGAAACCAAACCATGCAACTAGCCACCCTCATGATCTCTGTGTGTATGGGCATCGGCAACTGTCCGGCCAAGGTGCCGTTTGGCGAGCCCTGGACCGGCCCACAGGCGACGCAGGACTGCGAGCAGGAGATCGCCAACCTGAAGACCCAGCTGCGCCAGAAGGCGCCCAAGGCGCTTGTGCTCATGCACTGCCGCATAGAGGTCGTGCCCGATAATGCTAAACCCACCAGGTTCTAGGAGGCCGCGTGTTTAAGATCACACGCTATTACAGCGACCGAAAGTTTACGAACTTCTACGCTACGACGGAGCAGCTAGAACAGGCGGTTAAACACCTCGTCGAATGCCACGGCAGCCCCGGCGACGTACTTAAAAAGTTCGAAGTTGATTTCTTCCCCGTCGGTAACGATGTTCCCGTTCCTATCGGCGTAAGCAACGTTAAAGACCTGATTTAAGGAGTAAACGCCATGTTCAAATCCCTTTTCCGGTTGCCGACGAAGCTGATCTTTGCCGTCCGCCTGCACTTCGTCGCCCGGCGCGTGCTCAAGCGTCTCAAGGCGCAGAACGGCCAGGTCACCGACGTGGACGTCGGTTACGCCATGGCGCCCGAACTGATCCGCCTATTTGGCAGTGACCGGGTTCACAAGGGATTGGCCTTCAAGATGGCTTCGGGCCAGATTACCGGCAACGACATCGGCATCGCCCGCTGGATCGTCCAGAACCACAGGGTAGAGCTGTGAGCGTGTTCACCGAGTCCGAGCGCGAGTACCTGGGCGAACGTGGCTTCCAGATCGTGGGCGAGGCCACAGCGCGCCGGTACGCGACGAACAACCTGCACGCCAACAAGGCCATGAACAAGGCCCCGTCGAACAACAAGGACCCGCACAGCCCGTGGTACTGGACGGCCGTTGCCACCAGCCAGGACGAGAACGCGCTTGAGCTGGTCGTCTCGGCGTCGGAGCAGATCTCGGACCTGATCACGGCGTTTGTCACTGCGGAGTTAAGGGCATGGCGCAGACAGTAGACGAGGCCACGGTTGCCTACTTCAAGTCGATAGGATGGCTCTACGCGACATGTAGCGGGCAGTTCTGGACGGAAGCGCAGGACGACTATACATATCTGGAGGTGTACCCGCACAAAGATCACTGGCGCGCCGTAATTAGGTCAGGAGATTCTGATTTAGTCTGCACTGGCCCTGATCCAATTACCTGCTTTATCACCGCTGAACTCATGAACTGGAGTAACCCTGATGCCTGAAGATAAAAAGCCCGACCTGCAAGAGTTCCTGGAACAGCTCGCCAGCCAGTCCGCTGCCCAGCTGGAAGCCGACGCCGCGCTCGGCATGTTCATCCGCAAGGCCTTCGGCGGCGCGCTGCTGGCTGCCCTGCGCAGCCCTGACCCGATGGACCTGGTCTACTTCTGCGCGCGCGAGCTGGTCGGTCACACGGTCAACAAGAGCGAGAAAGGCGTTGTCATCAGCTGCACCGACTTCACCGTCAACGGTAAGCCGGTCGGCGACTGGCAGGTGATCGTGACGCCGTACGACAAAGAGCTGGCCGAAGCCGTGGCGGAGCAACAGCGAGAAGCCGGCAGTGGCACGGTACACTAGCGCCAGGTGGTTCGAAACCGATCCTAGGCGCAGGTGGTACGGGGATCTAGGGTCCACCACCAAGCAGTGCTTTTGCGTTCACGTAGACGACGATGAAACGTGGTTCGTCGTCCCACCGAGCGACCAGCCATGGCCAGACATCGTGTTCCCCGACCTACAGACCGCTAAAACCTGGGTCGAAATAGAGGCCAGTAACCATGGACAAACTTGAATGGCAGAACTGGCACGACCCGGACGACCCGGAGTTCGTTCTCTGGAAGTTTGGCGCCGGGGACTGCTGGAGCGTGCACAGCTACAGGAACGGATGGTGGGTAAGACCACCTATAGTCGGCTGGGCTGTCGCTCCTGGCTGTGTGTTCCCAACTCTTGAAGCTGCTAAAACCTGGGTCGAAATAGAGGCCAGTAACCATGCCAATTCCTAACGCGCCGTCTGAGCATGTAATCGCTGACGGATGGGCTCAGTTGCCCGGCTTTTACGCCTGGACACGAGGTCTTACCGAGAAATGGTCGAAGCAGTGGTGTATCGAGCTAGACGGCCGCGCGTACGCTGTATCTCGCAACGGTAGCGGCGACTACCAGGGCGGCGACAGGCTGCTGTTCCCCACGCCGCTGGCCGCTATGATGTGGGTCGAACTGGAGATCGCAAATGCGCCTGTTTAACCCGCAAGAAGTGATAGACCTGCACGCCCTGGGGTTTCATGTGAACAACGGTGAAGCGCGTATAGGTCGGGGGGACAGAGGAATAGCCGTTTACTGTTCGGAGTGGTTCACCGAGTGCGAGAGAAGGCGCGGTGTCTTCGCTCCCGATTTCGGTAAACCCTTTCTGGCAGATCCAGACGCAGGCTTTTTCGTATTGTTGCGAAAATTCAACTTTGTCGAGTTCGACGACCCGATAACCGCCGCTATCTGGCTGATCACCGAGCACAGCAACCGCTTGTCATAAGCTTGATCAACCGTTTCAACTCATATATAGTTACTACACAGAGCAGCAATAAAGCGCTCTGACTGATCAACCAGCAATCACGACAGTCGTGATTCAGCATTTCGGAGAACCACCCGCATGAACGTCTCTCAACTCAAACCGATCATCGTCGCGCTGTACAACGCGGATATCACCGGCATGCTCTGGGGCGCGCCGGGGCTGGGCAAGTCGTACAGCTTCCGCGAAGCGGCCCGTGAACTGAAGACCCAGCTGGGTTTGACCGGTCCGGTGCTCGAGCGCCACGAGGTGCGCGGGTTCATCCAGGGCGGCGGCGATATCAAGACCGCGTTCGGTATGTTCGACCTGCGCCTGAGCCAGTGCGACCCGGTCGATATCGGCGGGCTGCCGCGCGAGAACAAGACCAACGGCACCATGGAACGCCTGCCGCCGAGCTGGTTCGCCCACACCCTGCGCAACGACCTGCCCGACTTCGGTATTCTGCTGCTCGACGAGCTGCCATCGGCGCCAGCGTCGGTGCAGAACGCGGCCTATCAGATCACCCTCGACAAGGTGATCGACGAGTACAAGCTCAAAGACGGCTGGGCAGTGTTCGGCGCGGGTAACCGCATGACCGATGGAGGCGTGTTCTTCAAGATGGCCATGGCGCTGGCGAACCGCATGTGTCATATCGACGTCGAGTCGAACCTCGACAGCTGGGTCGACTGGGCGATCGACAACAACATCGATCACAGCCTGCTGGCGTTCATCCGCTTCAAGCCGGACCTGCTCAACGAGTTCGAGGCGCACGTCAAGGACAAGCGCAAGGGTCTGGCGTTCTCCACCGAACGCGTGTGGGAGAAGACCAACGACTTCCTGGCGAACAACAGCCACGTCGACAACGTGACCATGCAGGCGATCCTCGACGGCATCGTCGGCCCTGGCCCGGCGGCGGAGTACATTGGATTTCGTAAGGTTTGGCAGAACATGCCGGACATCAGCCAGATCTGTATCGATCCGCTGTCGGCCCCACTGCCGGAAGACGCCGCCACCCAGTACGCCGTGTGCACCGCCATGGCGGCTCAGTGCACCCACACGAACATCCCGCAGATGTTCGCCTACGTGGACCGGTTCACCGCCGCAGGTCGCGCGGAGCTGGCGCTGCTGTTCGTCAAGGACATGCAGCGCCGTGACGGTATCAACCGTGGGCAGAACAAGCCAGGCTACACGTCCCCCGTAACAGCACCGGAGTACAGCGTGTGGGCGCACAAGAACAAAGAACTGTTCGGCTGAAACGCCGTCAGGACCCACGGGCAGAGCATGAGGCGCGCACCGGGATGTGCGCGAACATGTTGCAGCTTGGGTGGAAGTGCAAAGGGTGGACCTCGTCGGGGCGTCCCAATCAGTTCCGGCAGAAGTTCGGCGATGTGTTCTACGATATCAAGTCGGCGAACCACGGCGGCACGGAGTGGCGCGCGGAGATGTGGACCGGCCGGATGATTCCTATCCGCAAGACCGGCGGCCAGGTCGCCGTCATGGCAAAAATCGAGGGCCCGCATCTGCGTGGACCTGTAGCGCTAGCCATGTGGCTGGCAGTGGAGATCCGAAATGGCTGTATCCGTATTGACGAGAGCAAAGGCCCAGCTGGTGCTCCAGGAACCGTTCTACGCGACGATCCTCCTGAACCTGAAGGTGGTGGAGACGGACAAGACCAATGGTCGCCCTTTGTGGATGGTCGCGACTGACGGAGCGAACCTGTACGTCAACCCGACCAACTTCGAAACGCTGTCGGTGGCCGAAGCCAAGGGCGCGCTGAAGCACGAGGTTATGCACATCGCGGGCATGCACCTGTGGCGTGGCGGCGGCAAAGAGCCGGACCGCTGGAACCAGGCCTGCGACTACTCGATCAACCCGATCATCCTCGACGAGGGCGGAGCGCTGCCGAGCGGCGTGCTGGATGGGACATCGTTCAAGGGCATGAGCGCCGAGCAGATCTACAAGGTCCTGCCGCCGTCTCCACCCAAGGACCCGAACGCGCCGCGTGATCCCAACGGCAACCCGTTGGACGACGACATGATGCCGCCGCAGAACCCCGGCGCATCGGGCGAGGCCGCAGCCAAGGTGATGGTGGCTCAGGCCGCCGCAGTGGCAAAGGCTCAGGGCAAGCTGCCTGGCTCACTCAAAGAGCTGGTTGACAGCGTCATGCGTCCGACAGTGGACTGGAAGGAACAGCTTCAGCAGTTCCTGACCGAGATCGAACCTGCGGACTACAGCTTCGCGCGGCCGAACCGTCGGCACATCGCAGGCGACAACCCGATTTATCTGCCGGGGATGTCGTCGAACGACTCCATGCGCGAGCTGGGCTACGTCAACGACACGTCGGGGTCGATCAGCCTGGACGAGATGCGCAAGGGCTTGGGCGAGATCGGCGGGGCCGTGGAGGACGTCAAGCCGTCGAAGCTGATCGTCGCTCACTGCGATTCGAAGGTTCAGCACCACGAGGTGTTTGACCATCCGTCGCTGGCAACGGTGACCGAGAAGCTGGAGCGCCATGGCGGCGGCGGCACGAACATGCCAGCGGCGCTGACGTGGTTCAACCGCAAGTTTCCAAACGTGCAGGCTGTGATTGTATTTACTGATGGGGTCACCCCATTCGGGAGCAAAGATGACTACCCATTCCCAGTGCTTTGGGCTATTACCAACAAGCGGATCACGGCTCCATGGGGAACCACCGTCCATGTTGAACTTGACGGCTGACGAGCTGGACCTGATGAAAACACTGGGCTTCGTGCCCAGTGTCCTGACGCCGGGGCAATGGTCGAAGATGGTCGACGGGCTTCAGATGGCGAAGCTTGTGCGTGTGCCAAGCGGTTCGTGGGAGATGACGACGTGGTCGTTGCCGGAAGCCGCTGCGACGTACGCCAGTACCCTGCCGCGTAAGGCCCCGTTCAAGTCCGATACCATCGGCCCGCTGTTGACGTGGGCGCACGTCGAGGGGTTGATCTGATGCGGCCTAAGATCAACCCACGGGCGGGTAAGGCGACGCTGCCTGATAACTCTGGCACCGGGCAGCGACCCGCTGACAGCCGCAAGTGGTTTCCGATGTCGTGGTGTCTGTCGAACCACGACTGGTCCGAGTACATCAAGAAGACCTGGCCGCAGGTCTACGTGAACGGCGAGGCGGTGAAGAACTCGCCGACCAAGGACGACCCACTTGGCGCCCGGTCCTCGCTTGCTTTCGAGTACGAGAGCAGCGAGTTTACCTTCCGGGTTCGCCTGTTCGAAGAGTGGTCGCCGTGGCTCACACCGGACGCTGTGGAGGCGTATCTATACATCCACTGGCCGGAATATTTCAGGAGAGGTAGCAATGGGCAGGCACCAGAATAAGCCATGGCAGAAGCGCTGGGTTCCGCAGCCAGGTCCGCGTGTACAGAACGCCGGTTTTACTGCCCCGGCGACGCCGGAGGGGTGGCACAGACACGAGCGCACAGACGTGTGCGAGTACGTCTGTGGGACCTGGGGTAACGGATGGCGGGTCATCGGCAAAGCGGGCGTTAAGTGGAAGGTTTACCAGACAAAACTGGACTTTCTCCTGCACGACGAGACTTACGTCTCCAGAGATATCGTTTTCGAATCCTGCTCATTTGACGCCTGCTTAACCTTCGTCAAGATCGAGCAGTCGAACGAGCCAGAGCGCGTTACCGGTATGGACTGGGCCGGTATCGAGTCGAAAACTGTGCGGATGTCCCTGGGGTACAACAACGGTCGGCGTCCGCTCCAGTCGATTAGCGACCTCGTGAACAACGAAGCCGCCGCGCAGCAGATGATGGAGGACTACCGTCGGGCGTTCATGGGACAAGAGTTCACGACTGTCGTGATCGACGAAACGGCTCAACTCGACTTTTCAAACCTGGAGGACCGTGTTAATGCCCGCCCATAGCCAGATCGAAACGTACACCAAGCGCTTCAGCGACACCGTCGAAGACGGATGGGAGTCGCTGCGGGCCCTTCATGAGCTGGGCTACGAGATGGTGGCCCACGCCGAGCAAGAGCTGATGTTCATCCGTGCGAGCACAGCAATCGTGCCCACCGCGATGTCTGGGCGGCTGGTGTGGATGCACAGCATGTCGGTGCCCGTGCACCGGGTGAACCTGAATATGAGGCTGATGCGCGGCGAGCCTTATTTTACGGACGCCCTGGCTGTCGCTGCGTGGTGGGAGATCGAGGTAGCGAACAACCCGCCGGGGGAGATGTTCTACCCGCAGGCGCCGGTTACGCCCACCGGTCCAGCGGCTCCGACGTGGCAAGGCCCGGCACTCAACCCACAGCACGTCGCTGCTGGGGTGCCGTACGGTGGTCTGGGACAGATAAGCTCTTTCCAGCAGCCAGTGCCGTGGGACGGAAACGTCTCGCCGAAACAACAGGCCGAGATGGAGGCGTTTATGCGGAGCGTAAACGGCAGCCAGGTATGACACCCCTATCGCTGACCGATCTGGTCATGCCAGACGGGTGGTTCTGCGTGAACATGTCGGCGTCGGGCGTGGGCTTGTACGAGAAGTGGTTTGTGGTCGTGCGCCCCGCATCGCCGGGCATAAAATTTCCTAGGCCTAAGCCTTGGCGTGAAACCACCAAGTACCGCGTTTGCTTTAACGGCTTCTGTGGTGGCTGGACAATTCAGGAGAAGACCCGCACCGGTTTAGACTGGCAGTGGTTCATGGAGGGGGTTGCATTTCCTTCCCATGTAGGTGCAATGCTTGCCCTCGAGATAGAACTAAGTAATAATAAAGCCTGATATATAGCTCTTACACACTTCCGCACTTTGAAAGAGAACTAAGATGACAAACGAAACTCGCATCCACGGCCACGCAATGCTGGTCGGCTTGAACGTTACCCAGTGGTCCGCCCGCAAAGTCGACAAGCGCGCCGCCGCCGAAGTCGCTACCACCCACAATGTCGCCAGCAGCAAGGGCACCTACTACAAGTCGTTGGTAGAAGGTGGGGCGCTCGAAGAAATCAAGACCATCGCCACCAAGGCCCGCGCCGCGCACTACCGTCGCACGCTGCCGTGGTCGGACGCCGGCCCGCGCATCCTGTCCAACATTGGTTACCTCGAGTACATGGCCGAGATCTCCGCCCTACGCGACGAGTTCGACATCCAGGTCGAGAAGTTCGTCGTCGAATACCCGGCGCTGCGCGAGGAAGCCAAGCGGCTGCTGGGCAGCCTGTTCAACGAGGCCGACTACCCCAGCACAGCCGTGGTGTCCGCCAAGTTCTCGATGGAAACCGTTGTGATGCCGATCCCACGGGGCGAAGACTTCCGCTGCGATATTGGCGAGGCCGAAGTGGAAGCTATCCGCCAGTCGATTGAGCAGGGCACCACCCGCGCCGTCGAAACCTGCATGACCGACGCCTTCAACCGCGTGCTCAAGGTCACCGAAGCGCTGATGGACCGTCTCGGCGCCGAAGACGCTGTGTTCCGCGACAGCCTGATCACCAACGCCCGCGACCTGGCTGACATCCTGCCATCACTGAACATCACCAGCGACCCGGTCCTGACCGACCTGACGAACCAGCTGGTGAACAACATCTGCGTGCACGAGCCTGAGGCTCTGCGCCACAACAAGACCACCCGGCGCCAGGCGTATGACGCCGCCATGAAAATGAACGCCGGGCTGATCGACTTTTTCTCTGGGGGTGCGCAATGACTATCAAATCCAAGCATGAGCAGGAAGTCGAGGCCGAACTGAAAGGCCTGCTGTCCGGCACGCTGTCGGCCAAGGACGTCCTGAGCGGGCCACGGAAGCCGGCCGTTCCGTTGCTGACCACCATGGACAAGACGGCGGAGGGCATGCGGCAAGTTCGCTCTATCCCGGCACCTGACATTTACAAAGGCGTGGTGGAAAAGATGCATTCCCAACCCGCACCGACCGGCCCGCGCCAGCAGACAGGCTGCGTACCGGAGTTCGAAGCGCCATATCACGACAGTCGTGACCCGATCGCCCGTATCCTGGACCTGCTCGAGCGACTGGAGACCCGCACCGTCCGTATGGAAACCCGGATCACCAACACCATGCGCTACCTGGGCTTCCCGCCCCGGCCCCCGCTGATGGATCCCCCGCGCGGTCGGGTGTGCTGGTCCGACGGTGACCTCGTGGTTACTGGCTCCAACGTGCCGGTGCGCGACATCAGCTGGATGATGGCCCAGAGCAACCCGAAGAAAGATGTCCGCGTCATCGTTAATAACCTGGTGTGGGCAACCCTGCACCATCAACCCCAAGCCGCTTTCGGCGTAGAAGAGAACTAAGGCAATGACTGACAAACTGATCCCAGTGGCAGACGTCACCAACGAACCGACCCGCGACGAAGTCCACGCGCAGAGCCGTGAGCATGTCGAGGGCGTGCTGAACCGCAAGGACAGCTATCTGATGATCGCGATCAACGGCGAGGTCGAAGGCGGCCTGAACGTCATCGCCGCTTGTGACGAAGGTCAGCTGAATGTGTTCTCTCTGGCGCTGATCCAGATGCTCGGGATGGAGATCATGGGTCCTGAGCGAGTACAGGCGATCCCGCCGCAGATGATCGGGGCCGTCGCCACAGCAACCGGCTTGAAGCGTCTCAACGACGTAGTTCAGGCTCAGGCGCAGCAGGCGGCGCAAGCCATGCAGCCAGCGCAGACCCCGGCTGGCGATATCAACGCCGCCCATAAGGAAGCAGCCGAAGGCTTCACGTCGGTGGTAGAACAGACCGATGGCAAGTCGGTTTAGAGGCACCAACAAGCCTACGTACATGCGCTGCACCTCGACCCCTTGTCGCCACCGCTTCAAGGGGTTTGAGGGCGACAAGTGCACCCTGTGCGGGAAGAACGCCACGGTCAACGCCGAATACGTCGCCCGCCCCTGGCGTAAGAACATGTGCACCTGCACCGGTATGGCGTGGGGAGACAGGGGTTCACCGCACCGGTATGGCAGCGGTGATTGCGATTTTAATCCGAGGAAATATCAGCATGACCCAGACCAGCAAACCTAAGTTCGTCACCGTCGTCGTTCGTATCGACGACCCCGAAGCTGCCCAGCCGTGGCTACACACCGTCGGCGCTGCGTTCGCAGAAAAGAAAGCCATCGATGGGCTGACCGTGACAGGTATGTCAAACAGCGACGAGATGACCCGCGTCGAGTACCTGGAAGGCCTGTTGGACGAGGAGAACATTCATTATGAGCAGGCTTGAACCGAAGAAACCTAACCTGGCCTGCGACGCCCCGGACGACATCGTCTTCCCGGTGTACGCCAGTCCAAAGCTGGACGGCATACGCGCCACGGTCTGGAACGGCGTACCGCTGACTCGCACCCTGAAGGACGTCCAGAACCACCATATCCGCGAGACGATCAAGGCGGCGAACCTGCCCGCTGTGTTCGACGGCGAGCTGGTGGTGGGCAGCCCGATGGCCCACGACTGTATCAACCAGACCACGTCGGGCGTGATGACTCGCGAGGGTCAGCCGGACTTCACGTTTTACGTGTTCGACTATGTGGACCCGGTACCCGGTCCGTTCTACAACAGGGCCGAGCGCCTGGCGACTCAGACCAGCGCGCTGCAAGCGTTCCACCCGTGGTTCAAGATCCTGGAGCAAAAGCTGATCCGTAGCCCTGAAGAACTGGCGGCGTTCGAAGCCGAGCAGCTTACACTTGGCTACGAGGGCGTGATCGTCTGCAACCCCAACGCGCTTTACAAGCACGGTCGCAGCACGGCGAAAGAGCAGGGGAAGATGAAGGTCAAGCGCTTCAAGGACGCCGAGGCTGTGGTGATCGGCTTCTACGAGCTGATGCACAACAGCAACCCGGCGACCACCAACGCGCTGGGCCAAACTGAACGCTCCAGTCACAAGGCAAACCTGGTGCCGATGGGTATGCTCGGTGCGCTGATCTGTCGTACGCCGGAGGGCGTCGAGTTCGAGATCGGTACCGGCTTCACGCACCTGGAGCGAACCGTGCTTTGGCAGAGCCGAGACCAGCTGATCGGCAGGCTGGCGAAATACAAGTTCTTCCCGGTGGGCGTCAAGGATAAACCTCGGCACCCGGTGTTCCTGGCGTGGCGTGATTTGTCGGACGTGTGAGATGGTTGCTCGCGGGTCGTACTGGTGGCCGGACGACGAGTCCATGGCGTTCATGCAGGAACGCGACTTCGAATGGAACAAGGAAAAGCTGTGCTTTACGGCCAGACCGGGGCTAGGCGTTACCAGAAGAATCGCGCAGTACACCGACTGGGGAGTGAGCGGACAGCTGCAATGGGAGTGGGTTACGAGACGTTTCGACCGGTACGCGCAGACTAACGTACGGATCGGGCAAGCGGGCTTCGACTCGCCGATAACCGCGTACGTGAACGCCGAACTGGCAGGGTGGGGGCGGCCGTGAGGATCAAGCGCAGCGAGATCAACTTCCTGGGCAAAGCCGGGTTTACCCGGTACCACCGACCGAGCAATTCGTACTGGACGAGGAGGAACCTATCTCAGTACATCGACCGCGATCGGGCAACCAAACAGTGGTCCGCTATCCACAGCACCGGCGGGCCTGCTGGGCGGTACTGGAGAGGTCCTTTGTTCGTCGACCCCGTGTCGGCGTATGTCCACGCGGAGCTGGAAAACTGGGGAGAACCCTAATGGCTTTTACCCGTGACGAGATCCAATGGATGGCCGGCAAGGGATGGGATATACAGCCCGACGGCGTGACGTTCCGAGACGAGAGCGTAGCTAACACGAAGTGGATCACCCAGTACCACGACGGCACGTACTTCGCTTTCCAGGTCACGCTGACAAGCGAGTCAACGTACGACGAAGAAATGTTAACCGAGTTCTTCGACAGCCCTATCGCTGTCGTCGTATCACTGGAAATAGACCGGAGCAACAACCAATGAGCGATACAACCGTACCGACAGGCCCGCGCCACGTCTCGATCGATCTCGAGACCCTGGGCATCAAACCCACCGCCCTGATCCTGTCCATCGGCGCCGTGGCCTTCGACCCGAAGACCGGCGAGCAGACCGACGACGGCTTCTATCGGATCATCGACATCGCCCACGCCATCGGCGGCGGGGACATCGACCCCAGCACCGTCAACTGGTGGATGAAGCAGTCACAGGCAGCGCGCGACGAAGTGTTCGGCGACGTCAACAAGGACTCCCGGGTCAACCTGCGCCTGGCCCTCAGTGAGCTGAGCGACTACCTGGGCTTCAGCGAGGACATCCCCGAGGGCGAGTTCCCGAAGCTGGTCCTGTGGGCGCGCGGCAGCAAGGACGAGCAGTGGCTGGACTCGGCGTACAAGGGCATGCAGCTGGCCCCGCCGTTCGCGTACTGGCAATGGAAGGACGAGCGCACGTTCACCGGATACTTCAAGCAGTTCCTGCCAGAGCGCGGCGAGCTGGTGGCGCACAACGCGTTCGACGACGCCTTGTACCAAGCGCTTTGTGTGAGTCATGTCTTCCAGCGGCTGGCTGCTATCGGCCATAACGTGGACTGGAAGAAACCCGAGAAAATCACGACTGTCGTGAATATCCCAAGGAGCATTAGCACTGGTCCTGACGGGCTTGTTGCGAGCGAAGAGACCATTGCTTGTGTGTTACGCGAGGACGCCGAAGGTAACAAAGTCCTCGATATCAGGCGGCCGGTAGACCACGACGCAACCGATGACGACGGGGCGGTGGAAGCTTGGGTTGGCCATGCGGCGCCGGCTTACATCGCTCCGCCTCCAGTAGAACCTACCGAATAACAGCGGTAGATTGTATACGGGTGTCCAGTTATTATACTCGGCACCCGTTTTCGTTTAGGAGATCCACCATGACCGACTGGGCCAAAGCCTACAACGGCCTGTCTGCCGCAGGCTTCACCGACGACCAGATCGCAGGTCTGGCCGGCGTCACCCGTGCCGTTATCAACTCGGTGCGCAATGGCAACTATGCGTTCAAACACGAGCCCGGCTACGAAGGTGGCAAGACTGTTCTGGCCAACCTGACCAATGCCATCAACTTGGGCTGGATCGACCACGACCCTTTAGCGGAGCCGACACCATGATGGACATCATGATAAGCGCACTGATTGCCCTGCTGACCATCATGGTAGTGGGTATCGCTTCCCCACTTCCCGCGCCGCAGTTCTTTATGTTGGGCGCTTGCCTGACGATGATCGTGGCGCTGACCTCCTTGCGGGAGCGGATTAGATGACCCAACTCTACCCCTGGACCTTTGACGCAGAAAGTTTCTACACCGACAAGGCTGGCGGCGAATACAGCCTGACCTGGCTGACCCCTGAGCAGTACATCCGCGACCCACGTTTCGAACTGATAGGCTTCAGCCTCAAGCCTGGCGACGGCGAGACCCGCTGGTTTACCGGCACCCTCGAGTACCTGCGCGCTGTGGCGCAGTCGCTGGACTGGTCGAAGATCCTCGTCATCGGACACAATATGTCGGAATTTGATTCTTTGATTCTGACTGAAGTCCTGCACGTCCGGCCCGCCGCTTACGCCTGCACCATGCAGATGGCCCGCGCGATCCACGGCGGCAAGTCCGCCGACGGCAAGCAGTTCAGCGCCAGCCTCGAGAAGGTCGCGATGTTCTACGGCCTGCCGCCCAAGGGGCAGGAGGTCAAGTACGCGATCAACAAGCGCCGGCTGGACTTCACCCAGTGGCAGATCGATCAGTATGGCCAGTATTGCAACCTCGACGTAGACCTGTGCTGGGCGCTCTACAACCTGATGTCGCCGAAGATGCCGCCGCAGTCCATGTGGATGGCCAACCTGTGCACGAAGATGTTCGCCCAGCCTCGCCTGGCCCTGGACGCTCCGCTGCTGGACCTGATGGCGCAGGACATGCAGGTGCGCAAGGCTGGCCTGATGGAACGCGTGGCAACAATCCTCAACGTGCCGGCCGGCCCTGATCGTATGCTCGCCACCCAGAAGGTGCTGCGTCAGGACAAGATCCTCGCGCAGGTGCTGGAGAAGCAGTACGACGTCGAGCCGCCGATGAAGTGGTCGGTCAAGCAGAGCAAGATGGTCTACGCCTTCGCCAAAACCGACGAGGGTATGGAAGCACTGCTGGACTTCGAGGACGAGTCGGACCCTGAGGGCGCCGAAGACATCCAGGCGCTGGCAGCGGCGCGCCTGAGCGTGAAGTCGACCCTCGCCGAGTCCCGCGTCGAGCGGTTCCGTGGTATCGCCTCACGCGGCCTGCTGCCGGTGCCGCTGTCCTACGGCAAGACCCACACCGACCGGCTGGCGGGTTGTCTTGTTGCGGACACAAAAGTCATTTGCTACCATCCGATGATTGGGAGTATCGAGAAAAACATTGTCGACGTTCTATACGACGACTTGGTGTGGGACGGGGAAGAGTTCGTACCGCACGACGGCGTAAAGTTCCAAGGTTACTCAGAGGTTATCGAGCATGACGGGATTGTTGGAACACCGTGTCACCCAGTCTTCATCGACGCGGGCACCACGGTCAGACTGGATAAAGCGAAAAGCTCAGGAGCGAGCATTGTGGCGTGCCCAGCACCCGACAGTGGGAAAGCTAACGATTGGCGGCGAGGTTAAGAAGGGGCGGCACTGGGCCGCCCAGTGCCGGTGCCAGTGCGGTGCTGAACTGGTTGTACTGTACACCGAACTGCGCGCGGGGCAGACGCAATGCCGGTCTTGCGCTTCTACCTCGAAATGGGAATCGGCAGATCACAGCTCAGCGCTGGCGCGACTCCGCGAGATCGGTAAGAAGGGAGCCGCAGCCAACGCGGAGAAACACCGCAAATGGTCGCCGGAACAGAAGCGACTGAGCAAAGTCATGTCGTGCGCCAGAGACCGCTGCCGTAATGAACGAAACAAAGCATATGTGAACTACGGCGGTCGAGGTATCAGGTTCTGTTTCGAGTCGGTGGAAGCAGCAACCCGTTGGGTGGAGACGAACTTGGGCCTACCGGGGGACAGTATGACTGTCGACCGTATCGACAACGATCGTCATTACGAGCCAGGCAACCTGCGCTGGGCTACCCGCGCCGAGCAGGCAAGAAACAAACGACGCTACAAGAACGCTTTGCCCGGGCTACCGGAGGCAAAGATGCTGCGGCCTGACCTATCGGATTCGCAGCTCCGGGCCATGCTCAAGCAGGGCAGAACAATGGAAGAAATCAAGGGGTGGGTAAAGTATGCAAGTTCCCGTGTATGACATCGTCAACTGCGGACCTCGCCATCGCTTTTCGGCGAACGGCAAGCTGGTCCACAACTCGCAAAAGATCAACATGCAGAACATGGGCGGTACCAAGTTCGTCAACAAGAAGACCCCCACCGGCGCGCTGCTGCGCACCCACCGCGGCATCGAGCGGCTGCTGGCGTACAACGAACCGACGATGCAGGTGAAGGTTGCCGACGGCACGATCCTCGATATCAAGGACGCCAAGGGGGAGATGCAGATCTGGGTGGTGGGCCTGCGCGACTGCATCGTGGCGCCGCCGGGGTTCAAGATCGTCGTGGTCGACTCCAGCCAGATCGAACTGCGGGTGTGCCACCTGCTGGCCGGCCAGCTGGATACGGTCGACGAGCTGCGCCGTGGGATCGACGTCTATTCCTCGTTTGCCTCCACGGTGTATAACCGGCCGATCACCAAAAAGGACAAGAAGGAACGCCAGCACGGCAAGGTCGGTATGCTCCAGCTCCAGTACCAGGCAGGCGGCAAGTCGTTTAAGAACGCCGCCCGGATCATGGGCGGCGTGCGACTGAACGACGACGAGGCGCACGCCACCGTCAAGACCTACCGCGACCGCTTCACCGAGGTGGTGGGGTTCTGGCGCAAGTGCCAGCACTCGATCAAGAAGATGAACCAGGGTGGCGGCCAGTACCTGGACCAGTGGGGTCTGGTGCGCATCGAGCACAACCGTCTGACCATGAACGGCCGGTTGGCGCTCCAGTACCAGAACCTGCGCGAGGAACTGCTTTCGTTCGATGGTCGCGACCCGGAGATGATGTGGGTCTACGACGACAAGGAGAAGCGCTACGCCAAAAAGATCTACGGCGGCAGCGTAACGGAGAACCTGTGCCAGTGGATCGCCGGCAGCGTCGTTAAAGACCAGACCCTGGAGCTGGAAGCCGAATTCGGTAACTACCAGCAGCACGGCGAGGGCGTCGTCCTCATGGTCCACGACGAAGCGGTGCTGTGTGTTCGCGAGGAGAAGGCGGATCACTGCCTGAAGCGTGCGATCGAGACATTCAGCGTGGCGCCAGCGTGGTGGAACCAGTTGCCAGTGGCAGCGGAGGGCGGGATCGGTGACCGGTACAGTGAGGCCAAGTAGCCCTGAAGATCCTTGGGACTGGGCGCCCAGCGGGGTAAACTGTCCGGGTAAACACACCTGGATCGTTTACCTGACGTTCCGTATACGCGAGTGCTGCGATTGCGGTGCTCGCGAATCTCTTTGGGCCGACTTTGGTTTCGGCAGGATAGGGCTTTCTGATGAAGAACATTTCCCCGAACAGCAACGACCGGCTACGCCTGGGCTTGACGAAGGCGTTGGAGACGTTCGACACGCTGATCAAGACGGTGAAGTGTCCGGTGACCCGCGAACGGCTGACCAGTAAGGCAGCGGCCACACGGGCTAAAATTAACCAAGTGAGGGATCCAGCATGAGATTGATCATCGCGGGCTCGCGTACCGCCGATACCGAGGCGGACTACGCGGCCCTGAAACACTTCGCTCAAACCAGCGGGATGCCGCGCCCGGACGAGATCATCACGGGCGATGCGCGTGGCGCTGACAAGCTTGGCAACCGCTTGGCGCAAGAGTTCGGCATCCCGCTGAAGACGTTCGTCCCCGACTGGGACCGCCTCGGCAAAGGTGCCGGGCACATCCGTAACGGGGACATGGCGGTCTACGCCAGCGACGAGCCGAACAGCGGCCTGATCGCGATCTGGGACGGCCAGAGCAAGGGCACCGCCGGGATGATCGCCGTCGCCAAAACCTACGGATTGCACGTGGTTGTGATCCCCGCCGCCACGGCGCTGCCAGATCCGCGTGCGGTGCTTCCGCTGCGCGACATCACGCCGCCTGATCCGTACATCTTCCCCCAGTCCCACAGCTCGCTGAACGTGTTCGAGACGTGCCCTCGGCAGTACGAAGCAAAGTACATCATCAAGGACTCGCCGTACGTACAGAGCGCCGAGGCAGCCTTCGGCGATCAGGTGCACAACGCCCTCGAGGCGTACCTGAAAGCGAACGGCCAGATGGCCATGCCAAGCAACATGGCTCAGTACAAGACGTGGGGCGACTGGGTGCTGGCTCGAGCGGCGCAGCGCGGGGGCATCGTCCACGCCGAGCGCAAGTCGGCGGTGAGTCGCGACAAAGTGGCCGTGAGTTACCAGGCGCGTAACCGCTGGATTGGCGGGAAGATCGACGTCACGATCGTTTACCCGAACCACGGCGAGGCCGAGGTGTTCGACTGGAAGACCGGCAAGGTCAAGAACGATCAGACCCAGCTCCAGCTCTACGGCGCCCTGGGTCTGGCCGACTTCCCTGACGTTCAGATGGTCCGTGCTGGCTACATCTGGCTGGCACACGGTACCATCTCGCCACCATCGGTATACGCCCGCGAGGACTACGCCCAGCACTGGGACACGTTCGAACACAAATACCTCCAGTTGCAGGACGCCTACCGCCGCGGCGTGTTCCCACCAAAACCCAACGGTTTGTGCCAGAAGTGGTGCGACGTTAAGCGCTGTGAGTTCCACGGCAAGGGGAGAAGATGAGTAATTTAAAGCCCTGTCCTTTTTGCGGGTCAGAGGTGCGTCTATCCGAGAGAGAAGGGTTGCTCGGAATAACCTGCGCAGAGGGCAGCCCTTGCTCTGGCTCAGGCCTATTTATAGTCTTCGGCGTGAACCAGAAAGAAAAGGCTACGGAAACGTGGAACACTCGCGTCCCAGACGCGCTGGAGGACAAATGAACCGCTGCTGGGAAGTAATAGCCATCGCCTTCCTGCTGGGCATGATAGCCATCGGCACGTTCCGCTGGCTTGTCAGCCGTGAGCGGCGCCGGGCGCGAGAGGCCATGGGGTGGCAGCACTACATCCAGGGACTTATGCGCATCACGATCAAGCCGACCGACATGCAGGACATCCGCCGCGCGGTGGCCGCCCTGCGTGCGGAGCAGGAGTTCAGCGCGGAGTGGGAGGACCGGTTCACGTCGGTGATCCGTTCGCGTGTGCGCAGCGACGGCAAGCTGCCGCTGGACTACGCGATCTTCTGCCTGCGTATGGAGCTGGAGGGGTACTGATGGCGACAACCCCCGAAGGCAAAGTGAAAGAAAAAGTGCGTGCCGACTTCCGGGCGCATGGTACATTCTACGAAGGCAACACAGCGAGTTCGATGGGCACCAACGGTGCACCGGACTTTCGCTGCTGTCGCCAGTCAGACGGGCACTATGGCGGGGTCGAGACCAAGGCAGGCACTTGGAAGGTTTCGGCGTTGCAGCGTGTCCGGCTGGAAAAGCTCGGCGCCTCCATGGGCAGCGCGATGGTGATCAATGAGAGCAACCTGGATCTGCTGACCAAGTGGTTAGACGCTCCGGGCTGGCGCATCATCGCCGTGATCAACGACAAGGACGTATGCACACACCACCTGGCTGTCCGTATGGACGGTACCGGGGTGACGAAAATAGAAAACCCGCCGGTCTCGAAGACCAAGCGGGTTAAAGGGCCGTGAACCCAGAGCGGCAGAATACCACAGCACAACTGATTGGTGAGACATGCACGTCCACAAGGAATCTAAAAGCCTGATCCTCGCCCTGCGCGACCCGGGCCGGGTCACCAGCGTGGTGCCCAAGGCTCGAGCCGTACCTGATGCCAACGGCATGACATGGACTCAGGTGTTCTTCGGGCTGGACGAGGCGCGGGTGCTTCGCAACATGGGCATCGCCGCCCCGTCGCCGATCCGCTACTTCTACGACTTCCCCATCCGCCACCCGCACAAGCCGTTCGAGCACCAGGTCACCACCGCCGAGTTCTTCACATTGAACCCTCGCGGCATCTGCCTCAACGATATGGGATGTGTGGACGCGGCGACTGAGTATCTGTCACCTACGGGGTGGCAGCGGATCGACCAGTACGCGGGGGGCAAGGTAGCGCAGTACGTACCCGAGTCGGGCGCAGTTGAGTTCGTCGACCCTACCGAGTACGTCAAGAAGCCATGCCCGGAAATGATTCGGTTCAAGACCAGCCGAGGCGTCGACCAGCTGTTGTCGCCGGAACACCGCGTGCTCTACGTCGGCAGCACCGGCAAGACGGCTGTCTCCCAAGCCCACCAAGTGGAAGCCTCACACCACGAAGCGGCTTACGGGTGGAAGGGTCGGTTCATTACCACGTTCAGTGCTGACACTACGCTTCCGGGCCTAGCGCTGACCGACGACCAGCTGCGTCTACAGGTAGCCGTTATCGCTGACGGGCACTTCCCGAACGGGACGCATCGGGTAACTGTACGCCTCAAGAAGCAGCGCAAGATCGACCGTCTGCGCGACCTGCTGGCAAGCGCCGGAGTCGAAGCGTACGCCCGCCCGTCCAAGGCCACCGGGTTCATGGTCTTCTCTTTCCTCGCGCCGGTACGCACCAAAGAATTCGGGTCAGAGTTCTGGGAAGCCACTGCGCAGCAGCTGGCTGTGGTAGCGGACGAGTGCGTCCACTGGGATGGATCGGAGCGTAAGGCCGACAGCAGTGAGTTTTTCAGCACCAGCAAGGCGTCGGCGGACTTCGTTCAGTACGCGTTCGCAGCTTCAGGTCGGACCGCCAGCGTTACTGTCGACCGTCGCGAGGGGCGGGCGGATTGTTACGTCGTTCACGCCCGAAGCGAAGCCGCGCTGCTGTACTTATGCGGCACCAACGATGGCAAGAAATCGGAAACAGTGTGGCGTGAGCCTTCACCCGACGGCTTCAAATACTGCTTTATGGTACCCAGCACATTCCTGCTGCTGCGCCGTAATGGCTGCATCTTCGCCACTGGCAACACAGGCAAGACGCTAAGCGCGCTATGGTCCGCCGACTACCTGATGGAACAGAAGCAGGTAGGCAAGGCGATTATCGTCTGCCCCAAGTCGACGCTGTCCTCCGTGTGGGAGAACGAAGTCGCCCAACACTTCATGTCCAAGCGGACCACGGCGGTACTGACCGGCAGCCGCGAGCGCCGGCTGAAGCAGCTCAAGCGCGACGTGGACTTCTACATCATCAACCACGACGGGCTGAAGGTTATCGCCGACGAGCTGCGCAAGCGCCCAGACATTAACCTGTGGATCCTGGACGAAGCCTCCGAGTTCAGGAACGCCGAGACCGCACGCCACAAGCTGTTCGCAGACCTCGTCCGCCCTACCGACTGGCTCTGGCTGATGACCGGGACACCGTGCCCCGCCGAGCCGACCGACGCTTGGGGCCTGGCCAAACTGCTGCATGGCAACCGCGTGGTACCGCGGTATTACACCCACTTCCGCAACCAGGTCATGACCCAGATCACCACCTACAAGTGGGTGCCGAAGCCTGACGCCTACGAGAAGGCGTACGACATTCTTCAGCCGGGTATCCGGTTCACTAAAGAGGCGTGCATCTCGCTGCCGCCGGTGACGTTCCAGACCCGGATGTGTAGCCTGAGCCCCGATCAGGTGGCGATGTACAAAGAGATGATCACCACCATGGTGGCCAACCTGCGCGGCGTGGAGATCACCGCCGCCAACGCTGCGGTGAAGATGGGCAAGCTGCGCCAGGTGTGCGTCGGTTCGATCTACGACGAGCACGGCGTCGGCTATTCCATCGACTCCAGCGACCGCCTGGCTGTCTGCGAGGAAGTCTGCGAGGAAGCGGCGCGCAAGGTCATCGTCTTCGTCCCGGTCACCCACGCCCTGGACAAGGTCGCCCAGCACCTGAGCAAACGCTGGAGCGTGGAGAAGGTCGACGGTCGCACCAGCGACTCCGAGCGGAAAGTCATCTTTGATAACTTCCAACGAGCCCAGCACCCGCGCATACTGGTGGCCCACCCGCAGACCACGGCCCACGGCCTGACGCTGACGGAAGCCGACACGACCATCTGGTACGCCCCGATCGACCGTCTGGATCTGTTCGAGCAGGCCAACAACCGGATGAACCGACCGGGCCAGAAGCACAAGATGACCGTGGTGATGCTGGCAGCGACGATGATGGAACAGAACTTGTACCAAGCCCTGAAGACGAAGCAGAACGTTCAGGACTCGGTTCTAAGTCTTTTTAAATCAGAACTCGGATTAAGTTGACACAGTTGAAACAACTGATAGTATAGCCACTACACACCTTATCTGAGGTTTCAGCCATGCAAGACATCAACGCACCGGCCCGCGATCCGCGGTTCATGGACCAGCAGGGCCAGTTCTGGTTCTGGGACGTCACCTTCACCAAGCAGTTCGGGCCGTACCCTAACCCGACCGTCGCCGGACAGAAGCTCAACGAGTACACCCAGTGGGTGAATGCTCAGGCGCAGACCGCCGTGATCGAGCAGCAGGCCCAGCCGGTCGACTCTGTGGTTGCTCAGGCCGTGGCCGAGTTCATCCGTCTGCGTGACGAACGTGACGCGCTGTCTGCCAAGCACAAGGACGAGGCTACTCTACTCGAGGAACAGCTCGCTGCCGGTGAAGCGTTCCTGACCGAGAAGCTGAAAGAGATGGGCGCCGACTCGTTCAAGGTGCCCGCCGGTACCGTCTTCACCAGCACGCAAGCCCGCTCCGCCATCCCGGACAAAGCTGCGTTCAGCGCCTGGGTGCTCCAGACCGGCGAGATCGATTTGCTCCAGTCCCGCCTCTCCAATACCAACTTGGAGAAGTGGATCGAAACACACGACGGGGCACTGCCGCCCGGCGTCACCTTCAGTCGCGAGCGAGTCGTCCGCGTCCGTCGTGCTTGATACACCCAACACACTTCCGTGAACCATGAGGTAGGTATGAACAACATGATCCCCTTTGGCCAAGGCCAAGCCCCCGCGTTTCTGACCCAGCTGGGCATGAGCCCGGAACAAGTCGCCGCGATGAACAGTGGCGCCGCTGTCGGTACCGGTGGCGGCGGTGTCAACCGCATCAGTCTGAAGCAGTCGCGCTTCCGCTTGATCGTTGGCGGCACCGAAACCATGGTCATCCCGACGCTGAACATTCAGCTGGTGATCGTCCGAGCCAACGATGGCGTGACGAAGACGTGGTATGAAAAAGAGTGGACCCCGGACCAGGGCGAGAACACCGCGCCGGACTGCTCGAGCGATGACGGCATCACTCCACGTATGGACTCGCCGAAGCGTCAGGCGAACTCGTGCGCTACCTGCCCGATGAACGAGTGGGGCAGCAAGACCAACAAACTGACTGGCGCGAAGATCAAGGCGTGCACCGATGGCAAGACCATGGCGATTCTGGCCCCGGGTCCTAACGGCCAGTTTGGCGTTGGCGATCTGTACCAGCTGAAGACTCCGCCAGCGTCGCTGGGCGAGTTCGGTGTCTTCGTCAAGGGCTTGAGTAGCCTACCGCAGCCGGTGCCGTACAACGCCGTAGTGGCCGACGTCTCGTTCGACCCGCAGGCGAACTTCCCAAAACTGCTGTTCAAGCCGGTCCGCTACCTGGACGCGCAAGAGTACGAGCTGGTCGCCAAGCGCTACAACGAGGACGAGACCAAGCGTATCGCTGGCTTGGCCGACGTTCAAACCGTGCGTACTCCGCAACTGGCCGCGCCACAGGCCCAGCCTCAACAGCAGCCGGTGCAACAGCAGCAGTTCGCGCAGCCTCAGAACCCACCGGTACAGCAACAAGCGCCCGTACAGCAGCAAGCTCCGCAGCAGCAAGCTCCGCAGCAGCAAGCTCCGCAACAAGCTGCCGGCGGTTGGGGTGCTGAGCCAGCCGGTCAACAGACCGCTCCGGGCGCAAACTCTGGCTGGGGTTCTCCTGCTCAGGCGCAACCGCAGCAGAATGCGCAGGTGTTCGAGCAGCCACAGAGCACTGCGCCGTCTGGCTGGGGTGAGACTGCTCCAGTGCAACAAGCGCCAGTGCAACAAGCGCCAGTGCAACAAGCGCCTGTACAGCAAGCCGCAGGCGGTTGGGGTGATGCAGCACCACAGCAGCAAGCACCAGTTCAGCAGGCTTCGGTGCAACAACCGGCCGCCAGCGGTTGGGGTGACGCCGCTCCGCAGCAACAGGCTCCGGTACAACAGCAACAGGCCGCACCGCAGCAACAGGCCGCACCGCAGCAACAGGCCGCACCGCAGCAACAGGCACCGCAACAGGCTGGCAATGGCGCAGTGCTGATGGCTGGCGGCCGTGAACACGGCAAAGCGCCTGCGGGCAAGAAGCGTCGCACCGCCGCGGAGATCGCCGAGGATGAAGCGTACACAGCGCAAGCTGGCGGCCAGGCTCCGCAGCAAGCACCGGTGCAGCAACAGGCGCCTGTTCAGCAGCAAGCTCCGCAACCCGCGGCCGATGGCTGGGGCGGTCAACCGCAGACTCAGGCCGCACCGCAGCAGGCCGCCGCAGGGTGGGGTGACGCAGCGCCGGCACAACAAGCACCAGTTCAGCAGGCACCTCAACAAGCTGCCGGCTGGGGTGACGCAGCACCACAGCAGCAAGCTGCACCACAGCAAGCAGCGCCAGCCTTCGACGCTGGTAACCCATGGGCCAACGGCGGCGCGCAGCCACAGCAGGGCGCGCCGAATCAACCCGGTGTCGTGCAGCCGCAACAGGGCGGTATGCCAGCCTTCCAGGGCTGGGACGATCAACCTGCGCAGTAAGTAACGCTGCCCGCCCCAGATCTGGGGCGGGCTCTACCGGTTTCGAGGTAACCAATCATGTTGAACAAAGAAGAACTCGCGGCATTCCTGGCCCTGTTCCTAGCCTTCGCAACAACCAACGGGCTGTCCGCCCACAAGCTCTCAGAGATGTTCGGCGTCAGCGTCCCGACCGTGTCCCGCTGGCTGAAACGGGCGCGCGGCCTGCACGTGCCGACGGGCGAGAACACCTACATTTATCGCCACTTGGCTGAACCGGTGCGTGGGAAGATCGAAAAGCTCAACGAGATCGACGAAGCCCGTGGCATTTACGCGGCGATGGATGGCTACAGCGTGGCCAAAAAAGTCGAACTGCTGCAAGGCGCGCTCGCCGGACGGATCGTCTGATAGACTGACCCCGCCAACCAAGGAGGCGCCGTGAATACCCTAGACTTCCTCGCGACAGTATGGCCCCAGACAGGGGCGTACCTGACAATCATTCCAGCCACTTATACAGACCGGAGTACCAACAAACAGGTTCCCTACTTCAAGCACTTCGCAGACGCCACCATCGAAGCAGCAGCAGCCCGCGCAGGCGGTCTGGCCGCTCAGGGCAACGACGTGTTCTTCGCGCTGGGTAGCGTTAAGGAAGATCTGACAACACTCAACAAGACGGCTCGCGAAGCTGCGGGTAAAAAGGTACGTGGTCGCCATAAGACCGGCCACAACAACACCGCGTTCATCAGGTCCTTCTGGGTGGATCTGGACGTCAACGCAGCGAAAGCAGCCACCGGGGATAACGTTTACGCTACCCGCGAGGAGGCCATGGCATCGCTGCGTTCGTTCTGCGCCCAGATGAACCTGCCCCGCCCGCTGGTGATCAGTTCCGGCGGCGGGTACCACGCGTACTGGCCCCTCACATGTGAGATACAGGCAGAGAAGTGGGAGCACTATGCTGACCTGTTCAAGCAACTGACAACCGCTTGGGGGTTGAAAGCTGACCCTACCCGGACTGCCGACCAAGCCAGTATCTTGCGGCCGGTCGGCACCTTCAACATGAAGACTGGTACCCCACGCCCGGTGGAGGTTGTCGTCCCGGCAGGCGCTACCGACACCGACCAGTTCCTGAAGCACATCGAGGCCCTGGCCGCCCGCGCACAACTCCAACCCACTCCGGTCCGTGGCCCGTCAGCCATGACGATACTCGGCGCGCCGCCTCCGCACATCGCCGGTGTGGCTCCAGTCGTCACCATCGACGTCTCGGCTCTGAACGAGGCTGCTGCGCACGGAGCTGCCTACGACCAGCCTGACCCCCGTCTCGTCGTCCAGGCGTGCTTGCAGCTTGCGTGGCAGGCCAGCAACCAGGGTCTGGTGTCTGAGCCGCAGTGGTACGCGATGATCGGCTGCCTACGTCACGCCAAGGATGGGATACGCGCCATTCACTTCATGTCGAAGCAGTCGCCCACGTACGACCCCGCTACCACCGACGCGAAGATCCAGCAGCATACAGATGGTAATTACGGGCCAACGACCTGCGCCAAGTTCGAGTCGAGCCGCCCGGGCGGGTGCAATCAGTGTCCGTTCCGCGGGAAGATCACGACGCCCCTTCAGAACGTCAAGGAACTGAAGCAGGCAGCGCCGCCAATGATCTCGCTGAGCACGGCTGCCGGTACGGTGCAGATATCGCTGCCGCCGCCGCCGAAGCCCTACAAGCGCGTGACGAACCCGCTGACCGGCACCAATCGTATCGCCATGACCATTGGCGACATGAAGACCGGCAGCACGGAAGACATCGTGATCTACGAGCACGACATCTACCCGTCCAAGCTGATCAAGGACGAGCGCCTGAACGAGTACGTGGCGGTGATCAATCGCTGGTTGCCACACGAGGGCTGGGAAGAATTCGAACTCCCGCTGTCGATGCTCTACGATACGAAGAACTGGTCCAAGTCTCTGGGCTCTTTCGGCGTGCTGGTGGACGTCGCCCACATAGGTGAATTGGTGCAATACATGATCGGATATATGCGGGACCTCCAGAAGGCGGCCCAGGCGAATGTGATCTACGCGCAGCTTGGCTGGCACAAGGACCAGCTCAAGTTCGTTCTGCCGGACCGGGTTATCACCGCCGCCGGCGTGCAGAAAGTGGCGCCGAGCAAGAACGTCTCGAACTCGCTGTCATGGGTCGAGGCCAAGGGCGATATCGAAGTCTGGAAACAGATCGCCGCCGTCTACGACCGGCCGGGGCTCGAGGCTCACCAGTTCGGCTTCGGCGTGGGCTTCGCCAGCCCGCTGTTCAAGTTCACCAACTTCAACGGCATGCTGGTATCGCTGGTCGGCGAGCGCGGCGCGGGCAAGTCCTCCGCTGCCATGATGGCCAACAGTATCTGGGGTCACCCGACCATGGGCTGGGCGGACGCCAAGCACGACACCCAGAAAGCCTTCTATCAGAAGCTTGGCATTCTGAAGAACCTGCCGGTCACCTACGACGAGCACACCAACCTCGACAACGAGACGGTGTCCGACATGGCCTACTCGGTATCCAAGGGGCAGGGTCGCCAGCGACTCCAACAGAACGCCCAGGCCGCGGAGAACTTCGGCAACTGGCAGCTCATGATGCTGATGACCGGCAACAAGTCGCTGAACGACCGACTGGGTCAGCTCAAGGGCGACTCGTCGGCAGAGTCCGCGCGGATCTTCGAGTACGTGGTGCCGAGCAACACATTGACCAAAGCCGAGGCCGACAAATACTGGGGGCCGAACTCGCTGATCAGCCAGCACTACGGGATGGCCGGCGAAGTCTACGCCCAACAGCTGGTTGCCAGCGAATCGTGGGCGCGCCACCGAGTGGCCGAGTGGGTGCAGATCGTCGACGCCCAAGCCAACGTCAGCAGCGGCGAGCGCTTCTGGTCGGCTGGCGTGGCGTGTGTGCTGACCGGCTTCGAGCTGGCCAACGCCTGCGGCCTTACCAACGTCAACATCCAACGCCTGTTGAAGTTCGCATGCAACGTGATCCTTGAGATGCGCGGTACCGTTACCGAGAACACCCGAGAAGCCGAGTCGATCCTGGCCGACTACCTCAACAACAGCTTGGGTGCCACCCTGATCTTGAACTCGGACGCCACCGCCACAACCAACGCCACCATGCTGCACGAGCCTGCCAGCGGTCGCGGCATGCACATCAGAATCGAGAAGCATAACTCACGGATGTATCTGGATCGGGCGGACTTCCGCAAGTTCGCAGCGCTTCGTGGCGTTGACGTCAGCGCGTTGACACGCGAGATGATCGCCGAGAAGATCCTGCTCAACAAGAACTACCGCATGACCTTGGGCAGGGGGACCAAGTACGGCGGCATCCAGACGGTGTGCTGGGTTATCGACATGGCGCACCCATCGCTGTTGGGTGTCGGTGATCTGGCGGTGGTCCAGGCGCAACAGGCGCCAGCGCATCTTCGGGCGGTCCCGTGAGGGTAAGCCTCCACGCGAAGCAACGGTGGCGCCAGCGGGCGCCAGACGTGGACATGGCCAAGGACTTGCTGACGGCTAAACCTGTCAGCAAGCGCTTGCTGCGTGTCCTCAACGACCCGAACTACAGTGGGGTCAAAGGCATGCGTGGGCCGCAGATCATTCGCTACATGGTCACCGAGGGAAGGATGATTCTGGTGGTAAGCGAAGACGGTACCATCGTGACGGTGGTGAGTCTGGACGAAACCAAGGCGTGGGCAGCTCGCCGCGAACGGACCCTGCGCAGGGTCCGTCGCTACGGTAACTTATACTGACTCGATCTGTGCAACCAGAGTGCCCGCAGCGGCGGCGCTCTGCGCAGCGATGTCGGAGAACCCGCGGGAAGCCTGAGCGTGGGCGTTGGCGACACCGTTGGAGCCGTAGATCGACACCCGGTTGCGGTCGATCGAGTTGTCGATCTGCGCGCCGGTCTCCTTGGCCTGGAGTTGCAGGCGGGCCTGCGCCACTTCCACATCGTAGTAGGTGCCCAGCGCAGCGTAGAACGACTGGTAGGCCTGCGCGCGGATACGCGCCGAGTCTACGTCCAGCTGCTTCAGCCCATAGTAGGCGCGGAAGAACTCGGCCGACGTGTTGAGGATCCCCAGTTTCAGCTGAGCAGCGATCTGCACCGCCTGCATCAGCAGCTCTTTCGCGATGTCAGCCTCTTTCACCGCCTGCTCGACGTTCACCTCGAGGATCGCCTGTGTGGCACGACGATCGATCTCGGCCTGCGCCGCGACCATTGCTCCGGGCGGAAGGCTGAACCCTTGGTTCGAGAACCGCGCCTCGACGCTGCGTATCTCGGTCTGGGCGGTCCGGTACGTACGGTCGCGCATCCGTGACCACACGCGCTCGAACACCGTGGTGTCGCTGCCGTAGGGCTTCACGCCACTGATGATGTTGGCGGTATAGTCTTCGGTCAGGTTTCTGAAAGAGCCGTTGATGGCCGGGAAATACTTCGCCACCCACGCATCGACCTGATCGTTCAATACGCTGTAGTTCGCACCGGAGTGATCGGACCCATCGAACAGGTCAGAGAACTTCGGCGGCGCGCCGAGAGCGATCTTTGGCGGCGTGTAGTTGAACGCCGTTTCTTTCAACGTCGGTTTGGTGGCCAGGTTGATTCGCCCGGCGCTGCCCGAAGCAAGGGACACCGCACGGGTGGCCTGCGCCAGCAGCGCGGACGTCGTGCTGTCATATTCTGAGGACATTGCCTATCTCCCGAGCCGACGCCCAGTTGCGCCAACGTACCATTCTACGTTGTCGATCTCGCCGTATGTAGCCCCGACGATCTCCAGACGCATATTCCAGAAACGCGAAGCCAGCCCTTTGCCAGTCTTCACTTTGTAGGTGCTCTTATACTGCGCAGCGCGGTAGGTGACTTCCCGGCCGTCATCGTCGCGCATACGGACAAAGATCTGTCCGTCTGTGGCGAGGCCTACGTACAGGTTGTCGACCCGCTTTTTCATGGCGGTACCGAAGTCTTCAGCCACGAAATCCACAATAGCGTTGATCAGTTCGCCGTTGTCCGACTCCCCGGTCAGCTCATACAGCCCGTCAGCGCGCAGCCCGAACGAGCGCTGGCCTACCTGAACAAAGGACCGGAACCCGAAGTTGTCATATCGAGTGACGCCGCCGGTGGCCGCGTTGGTGACGTACTGCACCAGATCGCGGTTGACCTGGCTCAGATCGTCGCCGATCCCCAACCCGCTTTTGATCAGCATGTCGATGATGAACGTCGCGTCGGCGGTATCACCCAGCGCCAGGAACTCGGCCAGGTCCTCCTGGAAGACGAACACCAGCTGAATACTCGAGCCGATACCCATCGTTTCGTTGAGGACAAAGAATACTGTCGGCTGGAAGAAATAGCCGTCGACGATCGCCAACCCTGTGGCGGTGTCTGTAGTCAGACTCGGAGGCACGCCGATGGCGTTTACCAGCAGCGGCGCGATGCGTACGCGACCCTCGCCATACGCGCCCTGAGATCCGCGCAGGCGGAGCGGTACCGACACGTTGCCGCCACCGATGCCGCCGGTCTTGCTGTCGCCTTGGGTGTAGAACGGCAGGGTGACCTGACCACCGCCGATGTTGACCGTAGGGAACCCACCGTACCCCATCACTTGCGCCGGAGGTAAAACAGCTTTGCCCTGGCTGTAGGCCCGGTTCGCGCCCAACACGTTCAGACGCAGCTGGACTTTACCGCTTGCGTACCCGCGGTCCTGGCCTACCACACCGGCTCTAGCTACACCGCGCAGCGAGTAAACCTCGAAGGTGTTCGTCGACGCCGTACCGCGTGCGCCCGCATATCCGTCGCCGGACAGCGATACGACCTTAGCCAACGTTGGAGAATCTACGTAGTCCCCCGCCACGTACAGGCAGGCCTGCAAGCGCTTGGCACCGTTGGACGGTTTGTCGCTCTGGTAGCTCCAGTCGCCGATCTCATAGGTGACCTTCGAACCATTGCGGGAGATCCGTACGCGTGGCGATCCATCTGGCGGTACTGGCGATGCTGCCACGACAACGCCGGACTCGATGATCTGGTACTGGCCGACCGAAGCGTAGACGCCGTGCTCGACCGCGCCGATGTCAGTTGCCTTAGCGCCACTGGCCAGTCCGCAGACGATGCCTGTCGGGGTGCCCGGCAGCGTGAACTCGGCAACCATATCACCGGGCAGCAAGACCGCGCTGCGCGCACCCGACGTCCACCCACGCTGGGTGTCGACGACGTAGGCAGAAGCTTTTCCGGGGACTTGAGCAACCGCCGGCGTACATACGGTCTGCTGGGTGGGGATCGAACGAACCGCGTAGAAGATCACGTAGTCCGCGGTGTAGAACGAACCATCGCCGGTCAGCACGCCATCGCTCTGGCCACCCACCGAAGTGAAGGCCTGAATGAAGTTGGCGTTTTTTACCTGCGCGGTTTGCGCGGCGGTAAGAACCAGTTTGCCGTTCTTGTACGTCGGGTTGTAGACCTTGCCCAACTCCGTGTAAATATCGGTGTTGTAGGTCGACGTGTAGCAGCGAGCAGGCACGCCCGGGACGAAAGTAACGCCCGGGGTGAACACTGCTTTAGAGGTCTTTGTGAGCCTGTTGGCCATGTCGCCGCCCCGGGGTTATACCGACGCAGGCAGGGCGACCACGAAGTAATCCAAGGTCTGGACAGCCCCGGATACCAAGTCCACGCTGGAAAGGTTGATGTCGGCGCCGATGGCAGCCAGAGTGCCCTGCATACGAACAGCGGTCGTAGAAGCGGAGCCGTCGTCGTTGGGCAACTGCATAGACCACCATGTCGCGGTACCAGTGGTCACGTTGTTGCCGCGCCACGTCTGGGAGCTGGACTTAGCCAACTGGCCTCCAGCCGCAGTCGCTTCCCAGTTCAGACCGCCGCCGGTGCCACCGTCGCTGATCGTGCACAGCAGCAGCGCATCCTGTGGCTTGGCTGCGTCGGCGGAAGCTGGCATGGTGCCGCTGTAGAAGTTGATGATGCAGTTCGCCAGCGCCGTCTTGAACGGCGAAGCGGTCAGAATAGCGTTGCGCAAGCCGGTGCTGAGCTGGGTCATTACGAGGTAACTCCTTTGACAATCAGTTCACCGATAGCGAACTGCACGACGCCGGCTGCTGCCACGGCGCGAGATGGATTGAGTGGAACGGTCAGCAGGCAGTTACCACCCGTGAGCGCGCTCCACAGGCTGAAGTAGGCCACGGTCGCGGCACCGGCCAGCCCGGGGTAAGAGATCTGCGCGGTGTTGCTGATCTGATAGACGCCGTCAGCGTCGCTGTCGGACGGACTGCCGAACGTCACGGCGCGACGCACATAGTTCGCGTCGGTCAGCTCGTTGGCGGTACCGTCAGCGCCGGGCGGGCCAGAATGCAGGGCCACGAACAGGCCGCTGAACAGGCCCAGCACTTGCACTTGAAGATAGGGGCTCATGGCCATGGGTCAGCCTCAGTTCGTCGACACGAGCGTGATAGCCACGCCCAGCTGGCCGGTGTAACCAGCGTCGATCTGACGAGGGCTTGGGAAACGAGCGATGGACAGAAGGGTCCCGCTGTTGCCGCCCTTGGCCGAGTTGCTGACCAGGAACCCGCCGTACAAGACTTTCGACTGAGTGAACGAGAACTCGGCGCGGGCTGCCAGGTTGCTGATCACCCCGACACCATCGTAGTTCTTCTGCCACTCGGGGCGACTCGCTTGGCTATACGCCACGGTCTCGCCGGCGTTACCCGGCAGGTCGGCTGCGCTGGTGTTGCTGTCCGGCACGTAGTTGTTCTCGTACATGCCGACGAACCAGCTGCTGATCGGCGCCAGCTGGCCCAACAGCGCGACATTGGCGAAGTAGTCGATGCCCGACTGCGGGATACGATTTTGCGCTTCGGTCCAGGTGTCGTGTGTTACCAGTTCGCCATCCGGGGTGTAGATGTCGAGGGTGTAGACGAAACCGCGTTTGATCAGCGTCTCGTGGATGGCGTCGGGGCGGCTCATGTTGGCACTATCTCCAGGTCGTAGAAGTCGCTGGCGGCGAGCGGGTTATCGCCCGTCGAGCGCATGGTCGTGACCACCAGCTGGTTACCGTTGTGCTCAAGCATACCAGACGCCCCCTGTTCCGCGGGGTCAGGCACGAAATTGTTCGCGCTGATAAGCTGGATCTTGCCTGATTCGTCGCCCACTGCCAAGCCGTAGCGGGTCATCCAGCACACGCGGTTGTCAGGCAAACGGGCGGCGGTACCGGCGACAGCGCCATAGGGCAACAGAGTTTTCTGTTTGGGTGCGTCGGTCTCAACGTCAGTGACCCAGTACGTCTGGTCAGCGCAGACGTACACGCCGCCGGAACCTGTGGCGCCGTCGACGGAGATGAGCACATCGATCTTCGCGGGGTACTGGAAGAACGCGGCCGCCAACGTCAGTAGGTGTGGACGGAACGGCAAGGTGAACCACAGCGTCTTATCGGAGGCGGCGAGGATAAGACCGTTGAACGCCTCAAGGTGGTCGGCGATCGGTGGGGCAATATGGTTGATCAGCACCAGCTGCTCGCTGCTGTCCGTGACCGTACTGATCAGAACGTCACCCGGTCCCTCCGCCTGCAAGTAAAGCGTTCCGCTGTCGCGAGGGCCAGCCCACAGACGGCTAGTACCTCCAGCAGGCGCCGTGGGCATACTGACCACAACACCACCGTTCGCGGGGATGTTCATCAGGATCGGATTGACCGTCGCGCCCTGATCGCCGGAGGCGTCAGTGAAGGTGCAGGCGAACAGATACATGCCGGCAGCCAACCCGCCAGCGGTAACCTGCGGTACCGGCTGCTGAAAAACGGTTGGTACGCCCCACGGGCGCAGTGTGTTGCCGTCGTAGCGCAGGGTCTCGTTCTCGGTGCAGAAGAACAACTCCTCGTTCCACACGGTACCGACCAGTCGCCCAGCGCCGGCCACTTGAGCCAGCACCTGCGAGCTGTCGGTGCGGACGTCGAAGGCGACAAGGTCGGTACCATCGGCGTACAGGATCTGGTCTTTGATCGCCAGCGCGCCGCGGGCGCTCTCTGCTTGGGTTCGCTGGGTGTAGCCAGTACGCAGCCCCAGCACCCCGCCGCCAAGTGGGTCTACATTGACCGCGTCGCGCAGGAAGCCAGCGGGTACTGACTTCGAGTTGGCGCGGTTGTCGATACCGACCCACTTATCCCGGGTCTGGAACTCGCTCACTGAATCACGACCTGCGCCTTGACCCACAGGTCGCGGCGTTCCTGGGCTGCGGCCATGCCGACGTTGATGACCTTGGTGATCCGATCGAAGTCGCCGCTGTCCGCCAGGCTGTTGCACCCATTGAAGCTCCAGAAATCACCCGCCGAGAAACAAGCGCCGTCGGGAGCCTCAAGGAGTTCCGGTTTAGTCAGCAGGTCCAGCGCCATGCGGATACCCGCGGCGCGGTAGTTGTTCTTGCCGGTAACCATGATCAGCCCGCGCCCGCGGTATTTGAACCCGTCGCCGGATGCCTCGGAACCATTCCCCATGCGATTAGCGTAGGCTCGGTTGGCCATCTTCTCGCTGCTGCGCAGGTAGCCCTTGGCGAACTCGATCTCGGACGCGCTGATAACCTTGTCGTTGTTGGTGTCGAAGGCGGTGCGGAACAACTTTGCGGCCCGCTCGGCGTCAGTGTAGTAGAGGCTTTCCACGAACCGGGTCAGGCCCTGGGACTCGACGCCCACCTGCGCCAGGAACGCTCGGGCACGGGTAACCGAACTCACGTCGTAGCGGTTCATGGTGAAGTTGAGAGGTTCGAGCAGCTTAGGGTCGGCTTTTGGGAACAGCGTCTTGAACTGGGTCGCGTTGATTTTCATTTATCTGGTCCTTGACCCACGATTGCAGGTTTGTGAAGTCCACCGCGCAGCGACGCGCGATATCGTTATTCATCGATGCTATGGGCAACAAGGCTGTATCGAGACCCGACGTTGCCGCTTGGTACGGCTGGACTGGCGTCAGCAGGCGTGGATCCGGCTGCGGGAAGTCCGCCGGTGCAGGGCAAGCCGAGGCTTTTGTTGTAGGTGCACACCCAATCATCAGGCATAGCACACTTGCCATGAGCAGGATTCTGCACATACTTAATAACCTCTTTGGTAACGGTCTGGGTGATGACCTGTTGTTTGCCCTGCACAACGTCCTGCTTGGCGGAAGACGCCTCGGTGATGCTGTTGCGCTTACGGCGAAGCGCTTCCTGCGCGTCGGCCGTGGCGAGGTTGGCGGCGTCCAGCTCGAGCTGCACCTTCGCCGCATCACGATCAGCTACGACGCTGCGGACTTCCCAGCCACTCCATGCCAGACCGGCGGCGACTGCCAGAGCGATCAGGAATTTAACTGGGATGTCGGGCATTCTTTTCGCTCCGTCAGGGCTTCGATGTGGGCAGCGTAGAACATCGCGTTGGAAAAGCTGAACGCCATCAGAAGCGAGTTACCGTAGATGCCGCCGTGAATCTCCCATGGCGACGCGCCCCACACCATGACGTGCGCAACGATGGCCATCAGGCTCAAGGCCACAAGGGACGCCACGGTCGACTTGTCTCGGTCTGGGCACCCGCCCGGGCGCACAAAGAACTGGTAACCGCGGTAGGCAACAACGATGTAGAGGAAGATGGTGAAGCCGATTATTACGCTCATGGAGTATCGCTCCCGGGGGCAATGCGATTATCCAGGTACTTCAAGACCTTAGCTTCGGCCACACCCAGTACAGGATATGCGCAAAATCCCAACATCATCACCCACCCTGTGGCGTTGACTGTGTCTGTCGGGATAAATCCGCCCATCGCCTTGCCCACAAAAAACGCTATGAAAAGGTTAGCTGTGAAGGTCATCCAGTGGAACCGGCGGTTCTTCACAACCATGATGTACACGTAACTGGCAGCGCCGCCGAACATGGCGAGCATGCCCAGCTTGATCCAGTCCAGCGCTTCGCGCAAGAAATGCTCCATGGTGTGACAACTCCGGTTGGGTATGGTGCGATGCTATCACTTACCAATCGCTTCGAGTATAGATTGCGATGGCGCACGGCCACTCGCCACTCCGAACTGGTCAGCGTTGCTCTGCGAACGGATACGGTTGACCACTGCCCGTTTGATATCAGAGCCTCTGATCGCCAGATCCGGGTACCGCGTGTTGAACTCTTGAATCGCTTCCCGCGACTTGTCAGCCAGATCCTGATCGCCCAGCGCATGGCCCACAGCCAGCTGGCCGAGGTAGCGCTGACGCAGGGTTTGCGCCGTCGCGTTGGCTTGGTAGCCGGCCCCTCGAAGTTCCTCGGCTTCCTTGCGCTCCCCGCTGCGCAGGCCCGCTGCGCCGAGCACGGTGTCCCAAACGCCTGGCTCGTAGTAGACGATCTGACGCGAATCCTTGGCGCCAGACGCCGCCTCGTACGTGGACTTGTAGAAGTCGCGAATCGGCGCCGGCAGCAGCCCTTTCGTGGCGCCAACCATGTCGCCTTCCATGAACTTGGTGGCGCCGCTGTACGCCCCGCCCAGCAGGCCGGCCCATGGACCGATGTTCTGCATGACGTAATAGTTGAACGTATCCGCCGGTTTGCCGTTGGTCGGAGCGTACTTACGGTCGCCCAAAATCGGGATCAAACCGTCTGAGCCAACCCGCTCCAGATCCACAGCGCCAGACAGCAGACCGTGGGTCAACCACTGTGGGTACGCGCGCAGGAACTCGGTACGCGAGTCCAGCAGATCGTCGTCGTCGCGGAACATGTCCATGATGCCAAACACCAGCGGGGCCAGGACGGTACCGGCAGCACCAGTCAACGCCAGCTGGGTACCGAGCTGCCATGCCAGGGCGCGGCGCGCGGTCTTCTTCTCCTCGGGGGTGGCGTCCTTGGCGATGAACCCGTCGCGGATATCCTTGGAGATCATGGCCAGCATGTTCAGCCGGTACTGTTGGAACTGGAATATCGCTTTACGCCACGGTCCCTGCATCAGAGTCGGCTTGTTATACTGGGCGTAGTTGAACTGCGTGGTGTCGATCGCCCGCTTGGTGGTGTCGGCGATAGAGGCCAGCTCGGCTTCGTTCAGCGGGCCAGACTTGCCGGCGGCCGCACGCTTGTCCAGCTCCAGCCGGGCCGTTGCCAGTGAGACGATTTGACGGTTGATCTGCTCGGACTTGTGCATCGCGTAGCCGGTGATCTCCATGGCGGTGCGCCAGTGGCCTGACATCGCCCCTGCTTCGCCTCGAGCCAGTCCAGCCACATCGTGTGCGTAGGTGGCGTTCAGGTCGCCACGGACACGCATCTCCTCCATGATCTTGTACTCGTTGCTGTTCGGGTCGAGGCTCGAGCCCTTACCGAGCATGTCGCCCTTGGACTTGACCAGCGCACCCATCGCAGACTTGATGCCGCGCAGGGCTTGACCGCTGCCGTAGGTACCGGCGAGCCGCGGCAGCGTAACCATGGCGGTCTGCATGCTGTTGACGAAGAACTGGCTCGGCGACGTCATGAAGAACACGAAGCCACCTTGGGTCAGCAGATCCGCCGTGGGGCTGCGGCCGAAGTCCTGTGAGGCTTGATGCTGGGCCTTGACCGCCTCGAGCACCCGCTGCGCCTTGGTGGTGTCTGTGGCGCCGGCGGTGCGCGCCTGATCGGTCACCGAGACCTGCATCTCCTGCATCTTGCTGGCGATCTGGTCGTCGAACTCGAGGCTCGCGATGGAGCGGGCCGCTTTCATGCTGTAGTCGCTGTACGCCCGCAGGGTGTCGGTAGTGAATCCGGCGATCCCCTTACGCTTGTTGGCGCTTGTGAGGAACGCTTGCTGCGGAAGGTTGGTCAGGTAGGCTTCCACCAGCGCCTCGCGAACCTCTTTACGCAGGTTGGCCCGGTCATCGCCCGGCAGGATGCCATCGGCTACCGACTCGAGCTGCGCAATCGTCTGCGGGTTGATGCCGTCGCGCTGCCAGTCGTGGCTGGTGCGCAGGGTCTGGTTCACTGCGTTGCCCGCGTTCTGCGGGTCAGCGGCCAGTTGCTTTGCTCGAGCGTCGGCCAGCGCTTTGGTGTCGAAGCCTTCGAACGACAGCAGACTGCCATCCGCGCCGCGTACGCTGACCAGATAGTCGCCGTAGCGTTGCAGAGGCGAATACGCGCCGTTCTTGATCTTGCCCAGCGCGCTGTTGATGTTGTTGCCGAACGCGCGGGCAAACTCCGGGGAGCCAACAGCGTGGCCTGTGGTCCGCGCCAGCATTTTCTGGAGTTCAGTAAACCGGCGATTCCAGGTGTAGCTGTACGACGCCTGCGCCTTCTTGAAGATCGCCTGACCTTCCTCGCCAGCGGCGCGGTACAGCTTGCGCACCTGTTCGTGAGCTTCCTTGCGCTCGGCTTCGGTGAAGCTGGTCTCGTCGTAGTTGATCTTCGACTGCTTCTCGAACGATTCCTCGGGGTGCAGGCGGTACAGCGTCGCGTACTGGTTGAGGTTGTCCAGCGCTTCGGCCTTGGCAGGGGCGGTGCGCTTAAACTTCTCCCACTCTTTGGTCAGGTCCACCGACGAGATCTTGTGGTCCGTGGTCTCGTCGCGGTAGCGCAACGTTTCCGGCTGGGTCAGCAGGCGGTTGGTGGTGGCCTCTTTTTGATCTTTGAGCTTAACGAACGCCGTCAGGCCCGGCAGGATTTTGTGGTATAGGCTCTCGATCTGGTTCAACGGCACAGCACTGAGCAACGAACCGAAGGCGCCGCCAGTCTTGAACTGGTTACCGACATCCTTCAGGTAGGTCAGCGACGCAGTACCGGCATCCTTGGCGATGTCGTTCATGCTGCGCTTGGCCCCGGGGCCGTCGCTCTCGGCGTCGCTGATAATGCGGTCGAGGTCACCCAGCGCGCGGGAGAATCGAGCGTCGCCAGCCATGCCCTGCTGCGGATCAGCCAGCATGTTGACCAGCCCTTGCAGGTGTGGCGCAGCCCTGTCGATGGCGGCCGGTGCCACGCCGCGGTTTACTCGAGCAACGTCGCGTAACAGCGCGTCAACTTCCTTGTTGTCCATGCGCAGATCGCTGATACCGATCAGCTTGGCCATACCCGCTTCGATGGCGTTGCGCGCCTTGGAGAGAACGTCGCCGTTGACCTTCTGCCCGCCTGCGAGCATGTCGGCCAGCACTTCCTCGGCAGCCACGGATCGGCTCAGGCCGGTATCCATCTTCGCCTTAATCTGCGGACGCAGGGAGGCGTTGGTCCACAACCGATTGGTCACCGACGCCAGACGATCACCCAGCAGCTTGTCGAGGCCGTTGTGCCCCTGTTCGTGCGCCAGGGTGATGGCCAGGTCACGGGGGGAGCCGATGTTCTGGCGAATCAGGTACACCTTGCCATCGCTGAACACGCCTCGGGCGTCCTGCGGTGCGGCCTGGCCTGTCAGCGCCTGGAAGTCCTCCACGCTCTCCAGCGGGATAACCTGCGCGGTGTTCGCGTTGCCGTTCGTGTTGGCAGTGGCAACAAGGTTCTGGAAGTCCTGTACTCCGATGGGCGTAGCGACGGCAGGGCCACGCTGAAACTTGCCCGGATCACCGCCATCGACACGCGCGTAGCGAACGTTGAATTCCTCTGCCACGTCCGTTTGTTGTGCACTATTGAGCAACCTCCAGCTCGGGTGGTTCTTGATCGCCATGAACGTTTCGTCCAACGCTTCGGTGGAAGTGGCGTCGGCCATCAGGTCGGAGAACGCATCGACAGTCGCCTCGTTGATCGTGGCGCTCGGGTCCAGCTTGGTGTGCTTGACGATGTGCGCGTCGATACCGATGGGCTGGGCTACCAGATCCAATGGGGTGGAGCCCGGCACCGAACCGTTCTGTTGCCGCGTTTCGCCCATCGCTTGGTTGAGCACGGCTGCTTGGCGAGTCACCGGGTCGGCGATCGCAGCCGAAGGGGTGATAACACCCTGCTCTACAGCCACTTCACGAATGGGGTTTGGTGCTGGGTCTTTAGCGGCTTCGTCGATCTGCGCGTCAAGCTTCGCCGGCGTCGGGGCGCTCTGCGTCGCGACAGGTGCGACTGGAGCTACCAACGGCGTAGCCACAGGCGCCAGCGGGTCAGCCGTCTGCTGCACCGGAGCGTACTTCTCGGCCAGCTTTGCCGCGAACAGCGGAGCCGAGGCGGGATCGCCTAGCTGCGGGGCGATTGTTGCCAGCAGCTGACTCGCGCCAGGATCGCTTGGGTTGACCCCTTCGGTCAGTCGCGTGAAGTCGTCCCATGCTTTGCCACGCAAGCTTTGAGGTTTGATGCCGAGGTCTCGAGCCAGAAATGACTTCCACCCGGTACCGGGCTCAACGAAGTCCAGACGCCCCTGGTTATCAGCAGCCACGGCTGTTCCGGCCGCTGGAGCGTCCACTTGCTCGGCCGGAACAGCGCCGGCGGCCGGCAAAGGCCCGCCGAACAGATCTGTATTGCTCCCCAACGTACCGATATCTGGGGGCAGCGGCACCGCGTCGAGGTCGATGTTGTCCTCTGGCAACGGCGTATCAGCCAGATTGATGTTGTCCTCTGGCAGCGGTACAGCGTCCAGATGGATCGTGTCGGACTCGGCCTGGCCAGGCAGCGGCGTATCCGCGAGGTTTACCGTCTCGTCAGGTGTCGGTACCGCGTCCAGGTTGATGTTCTCAACCGGCAGCAACGCCTCGCCTTGGTCTGCCAACGGGCTGGCCTTGAGCGGGTCGCCCGCTTGCTGATTACTGCGGCCGAGCATACTGCCGATCATGTCCCGTAGCGGCGTAGCACTACGAACCGGCGGAAGATCACGCGGGTTCACCGCACCTGCGCCGCCGCCCAACACGCCACCCAGCAGCCCGCCGATCAACCCACCTACAGCCGACTGCTGCGCGACCCCCTCGAACAGGGGCGTGTCCGGCGTCACTGCGTTTTGCGATAGTTGTTGCGTGCCGCTCTGGAAGTATTCCTCGGTACCTTCTTTGGCCGCACCGCCGAGAGCGCCGCGAACGATCCCCGTGCCAGGTACGGCTGACCCAGCGCCGCCAGGCAGTGCGTTGAACACCCCACCTTGGAACTTGGCCGCGCCGGTGAGTTTGCCAATAGCGCCTGCGGCTACACCAGAGAGGATACCCGCGCCGACGCCACCGGCTGCCTGCTCGAGGGTGCTGCCACCTGCGTCACGGATAGCGTTCGTCGCATCGACGTTGGTGCTGCCTCCTGTTTGGAGAGCAGTTGTAGCGAGAACAGCGCGCTCCGCGGCGTGCGATGACGCCGCAGCAGTCTCGGCCGCAGTCAAGCCACGAGCCACAGCGTTCGCTTCTCCTATCGCCCCCGCGGCGCGAGCGAAGCCAGCAGCAGGCAGAAGGGAAGGCGCGTTGGTCGCCAGTGCATCGCCGAGCAGACTCGGGTTACTGAGGTAGGTACCCAGACCGGCTGCAATACCGTCGTTGGTAAAGGCGTCCTGCGCCTGCTGTTGCTTGGCTTGCAGCGCGGGAGACTTGGCAGCGTTGAGGATCTGGTTCGTCTGCTGGAAGTTCTCGGAGAACCCAGTTAGCGCGTCCAGACCGCCCAAGGTCGCGGCGTTGGTGATGCCGTAGACGGACTGACCGAGGCCTACGGCACCTTGGAGCAAGCCGAGCCCGGTGTCTGCCGCGACGTCGCCCATGGTGCGAGACGGCACAGCCGCGGGTGCTACCGGGAGCGCGGCGGGTGCTTGAGCGGCCTTGGCTGCCTGAGCGATCCGCTGAAGCTCCAGCGCGCGATTGATAACGTCTTGCGAGAGAGCTTCGCCCGGCATGCCTGATTATCCTACTTTGTCTGTGATTTCCGCAGTTGTTCTTGCAGCTGTTGTAGGCGGATAGCTTCCGCAAGTCCAGCTGATTGTTGGGTGAAGGGTAACCCAGTCAGGGCGTCCACGCCGAAAGGATTTTTCGGAGCCGCCGGTTCCTGCCCGTCCTTGAGGTCAGCGACGTAAGCAGCCAAGTCACCGGTTTGCTCAAATCGCGCCCGCGCCGCCGACTGCCGCTCCGCCAAAGACTGCACTTGGGCTCGAGCCAGAAGCGCGGCAGGACCGCCCAGCGTAGCCGCTGTTTTAGCGTTGGTTGCAGCAGCCTTGATCTGCGCCCCTTGCAGTCCGTACTGACCGGTCAAGTTTGCCACCTGCGTAGCCTTCTGGATCTCGGCGGCGTTCGCAGATAGCTGCCGCTGAGCAGCCGCTGTGTTATTGAGCCCGGCCAACCCGAGCTGAGCGGCGTTGGTGGCCCGGGCTTTAGCCATATCGTTACGCTGGGCGGACTGGCCTGCGATCTCGCCTTCCAGCATGCGCTGTTCGGCCAAAACCTGACGGTACTTGACGGGGTCGCCGCGTGCGTCCTCGAGGCGAGATCGGCCTTGCTGGAGAGCCAGGGCGTCGTACGCACTCTGACGCTGCGCCACGAACTGCTGGTCCTCGACTTTCTTCTGTGCCAGATACTGCGAAGCACTGAGCTGGTTACCGCCTGCGTCGGTGCCGAAGCCACCTCCGGTGAAACCAGTGCGGTCGGGAAGGCCCTGCACGTTCACCGGTGTAGTTTCAGTCGGTACCGGAGCTACGGCCGCCGGAGCAACCTGTACGGGTTGAGCGACAGCAACGGGCTGCTGAACAGGCGTCGGGGCAACAGATTGAGCAACGGCCACGGGCTGCTGAACAGGTGCAACATCGGCTACTGCCTGAGCTGGTGCCGGTTGAACGCCGAGAGCACCGCGCAAGCCTGACTGGAGCCCGCTCTGGATAGCGCCTGCTGCGCCAGTGACATTGTCCAAACCTTGGTTAAGCATACTGAAAGCAGCGTCAGACAAAGGGCTCTGTCCACCGGGCAGGGTATTCGGATCACCGCCAGCCAGCGAGGTCAGCCCGCGTCGAGCAGCGTCGAAACCGAGCGCAGGGATAGCAGCCACCCCGCCAACCGCAGTTTGGATCACCCCGCCCAACCCTTGGGGGATAGCGCCCTGCATAGCTTGTTGCTCGGGGGTACCGGGATCGAGCGGAAGCTGGGTCTGCGCGTACGCTGGTACTCCAGGAATCGGAGTCTGCGTAGCGGCAGGCAAACCTGCGTTCGGATCGCGAAGGGCGACGACGCCGCGAGGACCCACAACAGGTTGGCTGAGCTGCGCTTGCATAGCCGCCGCACGCGCGCCGTCATCGATGTACCGGCCGGTCTTCGGGTCGTACACAAGGGCCATTAGCAGTTGCTCCAGTTGTTGTGCAGATCGAACTGTACGTCGTCGGTCTGCATCTTTTTCATCTCTCGCGACACTTCAACCATCGCGTCCTCGAACCGCTTCTTGTGCGTGCTGGCCTTGGGCAGGTTTTCAGTATCCACGTCGTGGTTGCGCAGACACCGCCACGCGGCCCAGTCCAGCAGATCCATGTGGTGGTCTTCCGGCAGCTCGGGGGAGGCGTCGAGGTTGGACAGCTCCAACGGTTTGAGCGGACGTCGAGCCACGCGCAGCCTCAACACCTGACCATCGGACTTGAACCCCGGACGCGGGTAAACGCCGATCTTCTGCGTCTCCCGGTCGGTGTAAAAGAGGGTCGGGTAGTTGTCCGGTTGCTCCTGCCACCGCACCAGATCGTTGTCGCAGAACATGGAGCTGACGGCCTGGTCGCCGGACCGATTGAACAGCGCGCCGTAGGTACCGCGCCGCAAGCGGCGGACGCCGTGGCTGACACCGAACACGTCAATGACGCGGGGGTCAAGAGCGTAGCTCTCCTGCCCGGCTACCAGCACAATGTTGCAGATCTCGGGGGTAGACTCGTCGCGCAGAAACTTGGTGCCGATACAAAATCGGTTCTGCGCGTCGTTGATATAGCGGACCAAGGTAGCCTGCGACCACATCGAAACGTGGTCGCCTGGGGAAATCTGGTCGGACTCGTCACGCAGCATGTTCTCGCGCAGTTCTTCCAGCATTTCCTTGAGTTTCATGGCTTAGTCCGGATGCAATGTGTACGGCAGACGCGGGGCTTGGCGTACGCCAACGACCTGCATGTTCTCGTCGACGTCGGGCAGGCCATGGATCGCATGGTTCAGCACTTCAAGGACCGTCTTCGGCACATTGTATACCACGCCGGGCTTCATGAAATACTGCTTGCCGTTGACGCCAATCATCTGGCCGTTCGGTGGGATCTCCTTGCTGTCGTGCAGGGCCACCTTATACATCTTCTCGTTGGCCTCGCGCGGGATGTCTTCCACACTCTTTTCCGCTTTGGGCTTGGCCCGCGACGCCCGAGCACGTTTGGCCGGCTGCTCGAAGCCTTGAG
>Ga0208999_1000001_pt1 | contig 80397 bp, 63 predicted proteins | sample MedBloCAOM2_O1_FD_187714 | JGI IMG/M metagenome (GOLD analysis project Ga0208999, IMG submission 187714) | Forest soil microbial communities from El Dorado National Forest, California, USA - Mediterranean Blodgett CA OM2_O1 (SPAdes) (version 2) | ecosystem: Environmental > Terrestrial > Soil >... | reverse complement strand
AAAAAAAAGAAAAAAAAAAAGAAAAAAAAGAAAAAGAAAAAAAAAGAAAAATAAATAAAATTTTCATTAAATAGCTATCTTCGTAATAGAAAACGCCATTAACATCTTTTATTCTTAAAATCTAGTGCGGGTTTTATACTGTAATAACCTACATAATTCTGCATATTACTTATTTTATTAAACTTAAAACACTTTTGAATAGGCACATATTTACCATGATTTAAGTATTTATGTGATATAGGTGATTTTCTACTAATGTAATTTCTTACAATAGATATCAAGATTCAACCTACACCAAATAACACTATAACTAAATAGTACATAATATTATCGTGTAGTTCAACTAATCCTTCCATTTGAGGAGTAGCACTATCCTGGAAATAAACACCTCAAGGTTTAGGTGTGTCACAATGGTTTACAATATTTGAATGTAATAAATTAATCATATAAAATATTATAGTTTTTTCTAATAAAAAAGTTTACAATTTATATATTAGAAACCCTTAAACAGCCTATACTAATAAATAAAACTTTTATTAGTATATAATATAACATAGTTAAAAGCTTTAATTGTCGAGTATATTTTTATAATATTGGCCCACTATCTTATAATAGTTTCCTCCTTTATAATATCTTCATTACCTGAAACTAAAGTATAGAATATATTAGAGTTATTATTATTAATATCTCCCTATTGCCAAAATTCTTTTTTTTTAGCTTTAAAAGAAAAAAAAGTGGGACTTAGATACTTTAAATAGCCGTTATACAAATAACTAACGATATAAGTAAACTTGACTTATTATATATTATATTTAATATATATAACCTCTAAAGATACGTACAAAGTTTATTATATAGCAAGTATATTTTTTAAAGTATTAGTTTTTTTAGCTTTAAAAGAAAAAAAACTAATACGTATAACCTGTTTATTATAACAGATATAAAATACATATAGACGTGGTGTATTTTCTAAGCATAAATTAATAATTAAATTAATTTAAAAGTCTACTATATCCATTTATATAAAATTCGTCTTTAACTTACTGTAAAGAGGTTAATATAGAACGACTTCTTAAGGTTAATTAACCTTAAGTGTTATATAAGGATTAAGCTAATTACGATATCCATTTAAATTAAATTGGTAATAAGAGACATTAATACAACCATTAATTTTAGTATAGACAATAATGGAGCTAAGATAAATGGCATACAATAATAAATTACCGTGATCGTTATTATAAATAAAAGGGTATTTACAATAATTATAGGAGAGATAATTTTACTACTTGTATTATCGTTATTATTATCATTATTATTATTATTATTATTATTATTATTATTATTATTATTACTATCTGAACCATTATTATTACTATCTGAACCATTATTATTACCACCTGAACCATTATTATTACTACTTGAACCATTATCACCTAATCCAGGTGGTGATATTATAGGAGGCCTCCTACGGTCGTCTGGCGTAACAAGAAGTAATCTACTAACCCTCTTTATTTCTAATAATATGTCACTCTTTTCCAAACACTGATTATCATGTATAGTTCTAAATTGAGAAATGGTTTGGTTTATCAAAGGAGTAGGCGTTTGCCGCTCGAGCCAAGCAATATAAGATCTAGTTGCGCGAATATGAGCCTCTATGTTAGATAGATCCTCTTGTCCTTTATGAAAACGTGCAGCTAGTTCCGAAAAAGTAGGAGGAATGTAGGACATATGACTTATGGTACTAACATTATAATTATTAAAAGTAAGCATTTGTCTACTATCAATTTTTAAAGCATTTTTACCTAACTCAAAAGCAAAACCTAAAGTTAGTGCTAAAAAAAATATTAACATTATAGTTAAACCATAAATACCATTTGTATATGCACTAACCACATAAGGATAAACTAAAAGTATTTCCAAATCAAAAAGTAAGAATAATAAAGCAAATATAAAGAAAGAAATACTGAACTGTGTTCTATTTTGACCAAGGAAAGAATGGAAACCACATTCAAATGCACTATCCTTTTCTTGGTAAGGATTATGTGGGGCAAAAATTAAATTAATGGATAATAATATAAGGGCCAATAACGGTATGAATACAAAAAAGAAAGTTGTGCTTGTCATTTAAGGATTAAATATATTTATAGCTATAATAATTGCTAAGCTTGAAACGTGTTTAGGTACTAACATAAATAATAGTGTTATTAATGTAAGTACACTTATAGTAATGGTCAAATAACTAGATAATATAATATTTTCGGATTTAAAGGTTATTTTTTCTATTAATTTATGGTTTTGTAAAATATTAGCGTATAAGATCATATTAGATGTTTCTACTGGCATAACATGCTCAGGTTTATCGAAAAAAATTTGTTTTATTATGTTTAAATAATAAACACCACTAATTACACTGGTTAATATTGCAAGTAGTGCTAAGAAAATATAACCACTGTCTAAAGCGGCACTCAAGACCATCTGTTTTGCAAAGAAACCTATAAGTGGAGGGATACCTGCAAAAGAAAATATAGTGATAGTCAAGCTTAAAGCTAATACGGGATTTATCTCGAAATAACCTTTAAGTTGACTTACTAATTGTACAGGGGAATTATTTTTATCTTCTAATTGTTTGTACTCATCACTATCATTTATATAATAATAAAGTGAATAACCAATACTTATAAGGATAATAAATGCATTTAAATTACTTATAGAGTATTGCATTAAATAAAAGATAAAGGCTTGTATGGATTCTATACTATTAATACTTAGTGCTAATAGTATAAAACCCACGTGTGAAATAGTACTATATGCAAACAACCTTTTAATTCTAAATTGTGTTAAACCTACTACTGTACCAATAATTAGTGAAAGTAAGGAACTAACTAATAAACTATAAGTTCAAGTAAATTCGAAATTAAATAAAGAATTGCTAGTATAATGCACTAATTCTAATAAAAATATAAATATGGATATTTTCCCTACAATTGCTACAAATGTAGTAACTATTGTTGGGATGGCGTCGTAAACACCAGGTGATCAGAAATGGAATGGAGCCGCACTGACCTTAAATAAGAAACCTACACTTAGTATAAGTAACGATAAGTTTATATAATGACTTTTATATCAGTATAATACATTACTACTACCACCTTCATTGGCTAAATCACTTAAGCTAGTTATAACATATATACCGTCAAGATTTGTGGTTCCTGAATTTGCATATAATAAACTAGTACCTAATAAAATGAAACAAGAACTTAAACCTCCTAATAGGAAATAAGTTAAACCACCACTTGTAGCTAATTCCGAGTTTCGGTATAATGTACTAAGTAGATATAATCCATAGCTTTGCAGCTCTATAGAAAGAAAAATAGAAACTAAATCGCTTGTAGATACTAAGAATGTTGCACCACTTACTATAAATAATAAAATTAATGGGTATTCTATTACTTTGAACTGTTCCCCCATTTTATTTACTATTTTACTTCTATAATATAATATATTATATAAAAACATTCTTCTCAAGGAAGAAAATGCAGGTGTTCACAGCCTTCGAGGATGAAAAGCGGTAAGTTGAAGTATTAAGGCACTTATAAAAAAAATAAATACATGAAAAACATGTGTTATACTAGTTGCGTGGAATAATCCTCCATACAAACCAATACCTCTATCTAAAATAGTTAAATATAAACTATTATAAGACAGTAAAACTGAGTAAATAAGTATTGTAATAGAGACCCTACTATATAATATAGACTTATCTCGTCTTAATGTAAGAGCGTTTGATAATAATAATTGTAATATTGATAATATTAGCATAAAAAAAGGTTAACATAATATAACCTTTTTTGAATAAAATTTTCTATGTATTATATTTAAGTAAGATAAATATAATAACTAACATAAACAATAACTATTGCAAATTTAACTATAGAAAAAAAAAAATTTTTTTTTTTTTTAAGCTAAAAATAATAATTTTGGCAATTTATTGTCTTTAGACGTTTTATACCTTAAAATATACTGAGCATAATATAAAAGTGTATAATATTCTACATGATCACCATCCAGCTGGTCAACACAATATCTGACATATTCAGCATAATATTCATGCTTTTAACCTTGATCAAGAAGTTATCTTTTAACTTAAGATTTATTTTATTTTTAGCTTAAGAAAAAAAAGGGGCTGCATCTTAATCAGTTTACATTAAGAAACTGCTTGCTTAGAAGCAATAATTTATTTAGCTATAAAAAAAAGTACATTCTTCTATTTCGGCTTTTTATGCATCAATATTTTATTATTATTTATATACATTTATTGTATATTATATACTATCCTATAAGAAAAAGCTTATATAATTTAAGTATTATATATAATTAATATAATAATAGATATAGTCATTTTATATTAATTATAATTTAAGTATTATATATAATTAATATAATAATAGATATAGTCATTTTATATTAATCGCCAAAAAAAATTTTTACTATCATAGTCCATATATTGCTAATATCATCATATATATACTATATATAAAATAATTATATATATAGTATACTGAGATAAATATCTTTTTATGTATATTATAAAAGATATCGTGTGAAAATGTATATACTATAATGCAGTAATGCTTTCAGGAAAAGCCAAAAATATAAAAATTACTTATTTACAATATACATATATACAAATAAATAGAAAGTGTAATATATTTATACTATATTATATTATATTAATTATGAGAGGTAATAATGAGGCGATATATGGTTTACCTAGTATTTATTAGTGTCTGTAAAGGCTAAGGAAAAAAAGAAAGATTATAATAATTAAAAGAGGTAATACCGTAATGCAGATAAAAAAAAGGATAGCCGGAGGAGAAATTTGAATTCTCATTCTTAATGCATGAAATTAATGTTCTAACCAATTAAACTACCCTGGCTATGGTTATAATTTAAACTAATAATATAGGGTGAGTACCCTGATTTGAACAGGGAACGTACTGTGCCACATACAGTTGTTCTACCTATTGAACTATATTCACCTTTAAATATTATAAAGTAATATTTTACATTGAACATAGAAAACCATAATGTAAATTATGTTGGAGTGATTCGAACACTCAGTGCTAAATACCAAAAATTTATGACTTACCGGTTAGTCCACAACATATGTTTACATATATTTACATATATTAAATATTAATATATGTAATAAAGTAACATGAAATGAAATGAACATAATCTAAGGTAAATCCGACTTGAACGGATAAGATTTTAATCAAATAGGTCTAAACTATTCATGTCTACCAATTCCATCACTACCTTTAAATTGCTCGAGATAAGATTTGAACTTACAACCTAAACATCTTCAGTGTTCCGCTCTACCAGGTTGAGCTTCTCGAGCTATATATAGGTTAATGTAACCTATATATAAAGTATAAGGACGATATAAATAAAATATCTTATCTATGTAATTAATACAAATTTGACCTACTTAAGTATACATATAACTAGCACAATATTTTATTTTAATAAATTAAAAACTAATTAGTTTAGTTTTAATAAAAAAAAAAATTTTTTTTTGACAAATTATAATAGACAAAATTTTGTTTATTTGCATACATGAAATTTAATCCGGGTATTTCTCTGTTCATAGATATATTGGTTGTTTATATTACTTATATAAAGTAATTACTTTTAAAACCAACTTAGATCATATATATATACGCATGATAATAGACCGGCCTCAGGTTTTATTTGGTTTTATTTGGTTTTATTTGGTTTTATGGGGTTTTCTTGCGTTTTCTTGCGTTTTCTTGGGTTTTATTTGGTTTTCTTGGGTTTTATTTGGTTTTCTAGAAAAACAATATAAACCAGAAATCTTTTTTTTCTTTTTTTAAGATAGGTTTCAGTAAATTATCTTATTCCGGCCGTACACACTTGGCGGATCTATAATTAGCGGATTCTATGTACGCTAAATATAGGTTGACAGCTATTTTCGATTATTTTTAGCTTTTTTTTTTTCTTTTAAGAAAAAAAGATTATTTACTGTCTGTCCTGGAGACATCAGGACTCGATCCTGAAATAACGATATGCAAAATCGCAGTTTTACCAATTAAACTATGTCCCCCTCTTTTTTTTATAATAAGTAGTAATACTATATTATTTATAGTATAATTCGTAAAGTGAAAAAAAAATATAAATATTCTATATATTTATATATGTAGTTAATTTATTATTAATCATGTATCCAAAAGAGGACTTGAACCTCTACGATATAATATCAACGAAGCTTAAGTTCGTCCTGTCTACCAATTTCAGCACTCGGACATTATATTTTTATAAAATTAAACTAAGGCCAGAGTGATTTGAACACTCACCTCAGCTGTCATGAGCAGCTTGCTCTACCAATTAAGCTATAACCTTCTTAGATGTGCGGATAAAGGTTTTGCACCAATATAAAATGGTCATGAGCCAAGTATGTTACTTCTTACATCAATCCGCATTTTTATTACTAATATTAGTAATAAAAGTCTATTAAATAAACTCTTACATATAACCTTACTATAAATCAGTAACTAATCAATATTATCTTAGTTACTAATCTAAAAAAAAGAATAGCCTTAGGCGGGATCGAACCGCCGGGGTGTAATAACGAAAATATTATGTCTTAACCACTTGACTATAAGGCCTTTATATATATAGAAGTCCAATGCAAGTATCGCACTTGCTTCAGCTGGTTACAAAACAGCTACATTACTTTTATGCTAATCAGACTTAAATTAAGGTAATTGCTTACATATTGTGTTTACACAATTAAAAATGTGTGATTGTGATATCTATTTATATTAGTTTAATAAAAAATTAGTACTTTATGCCTAAAAACATTTAAATTATTTCAGCTAAAGCCTATAGACAGCAATAAAGTTATCTTTTTCTTTTTTAAAGTTAGCCTTATTGCCAAATAATAAAATTTATTTATTTTATTATTAAAATGTAGTATTCCACTACGTATATTTAAGAATATCTTAAAGTAAGTTTCGTGCCTAGATGCATTCAGCACTTATTTTTAACTAACATAGCGTTCCTGCCGTGCCTATGCTATATATTTACTTAAGCGAAAGTAACACCCCAGTTTTTCCTTAAAAAAAAAAAAAAACGTATGATCTATAATTTATTAAAATTTGGTTAAAATCTCTTTAAATTATTAGGTATTAATATTGGGCACATAGACAACAGGTAAACCAGAGGTTAATACACCCAGCTCCTTTCGTACGAGGGGGATATCCTTATTTTATTCTAATTTCCTCTAGAAGATAGAAACCATACTGTCTCACGACGTATTTAACCCAGCTCGTGTAACTTATTAATCGACGAACAGTCGAACCCTTCATGCTTCCTGCATTCATGTGGATAAGTTAAGCCGACATCGAGGTGCCAAACTGCGCACTCAATTTGTACTTCCTGGCGCAATTAGCCTGTTATCCCTAGCGTAGCTTTTTCAAAAATCCAAGACCTTTCCTTTCTGCATCTTGTGATCATATGCCCCGCTTACGCGACTGATAGACGTGTAAGTCAGACAGTAAAGCAAGATTAAGCCATTAAACTTGACAAGTAATAAACATAATTATATTATTATATAAACAATCCTTTAATCTGGGATATAAAATATATTAGATTAAAAGCATAACTTAATTATTATAAATTAAGTTGACAAATAATATAAGTAAAAACATTGTATTGCATCCTGAATAGCAATGTTTTAATTACAACTATGGTCAATATAGATAAAATCTTACTTAAATATATGTTAATTCTAACTTAATAGATATATAGCTGGATTAGTTATAGCTTAAGCTATACCAAATAACATACTAAAAATAAAAAATATACATAAAAGGTATATTTGATGGTCTTAATTAAGACCATTTTACAATAATAACTTTGGATACACCCAGGTACTTTTTATGGGATCTGTGCCCCGCATAAACTGCCTCCTAGCAATTGTTCCTTCGCTACTAGTGTCGAAGGTAAATGATTGTCTCAACCATCTTGCCTAAGCAAGAAGATGTTAAGAGTTTCACGTAGAAAATCTACCAATATGATAAACTAAATAAAGGTGTTTCAATTGAGTTAACACTACCTTATTACTAAAATTAGCAGTATCATATTCAATAACTAGCAACAGTAAAGCTGCATAGGGTCTTCTCGTCTAACTAGAGGTAAACTGTATCTGCACAGTTATTCCAATTTCACTGAGCCAATCATTGAGACAGCTGTTAGACAGCTGTTGTATCGTTAAATCATTCATGCAAGACCGCATTTAACGGCCAGGGTATTCCGCTACCTTAGGACCCTCATCGGTAAGGCCGCCATTGATCGGGGTTTCCTTCAAAGCCAAGCTTATATTAGTCAGCTTAGCAAATCCGTTAACCAGCCGACATCGGGCAGAATTCACACTCAATACTTTGATTTATTATCTTACTGCAGAGTGCTTTGTTTTAATTAAACAGTCGCACAACACTATTCCATGCTTCCTATTCTTTACCTAATATTAATTAGGAGGAATGGCTCTCCTTATCCCGAAGTTACGGTAGTTAGTTTGCCGAGTTCCTTAATGATTGTTCACTCAAACGCCTTCGTATTCTCTACTAGCTTACTTGAGGTAGTTTTTAGGTACGGTGTGTTTTAGTTTATGCTTAAAAAAAAACTCAAAGGTTTTTTAACATTGCTCATCTTACTTAGTTTATTGCAATTATTACCTTGACTTTTTATCATGTCAAAATAAAATAAAATCTGCTTGACTTTATTACATCTTGACTTGCTAGAGGTTTTTCCTGAACCTGCTTCACTATAAGTAGGTTGTTACTCTCCAACTTAGATTTACTCATCGTTTAATCCCTTAGGTAGGTAAACTTAGAGGCCGTTACTTTACAAAAACCATAAGCTTTAGGCGAGGGTTTTCCCCTTTTTCGTTACTCATGTCAGCATTCTCACTTGAGTTATCTTTTATCCATTCTTAAAAAGAATAAGTCACAGATTTACCCAACGTTCTGCTACCCCATTAAATATAATAATTAATTATTAATAAATATGGACAAGGTGTCGGTATATTGTTTAGATCCGTTAAATCTTCGGTGCAACTATCAATATAAATAATCCTATGTTTTTAGGACTATTTACTAAACCAGTGCTCTGTTACGAGATCTTCAAAAAATGGACCGCTTCTAAGCCTATTTCCTAGTCGTATTAGATAGAAACTTCCTTAATTTCACTTAACAATAATTTTGGAACCTTAACTCTTGTTCTGGGCTGTTTCCCTTTAGACATACAACCTTATCGTACTATGTCCGATGATTCAATATTCACCATTGCCCTTCCGAGTGCGAATACTCACCGATAAAATCTTCACGATTGCCCGATATATGCAAAATTACCTTATATATTATAGCTTAATGGAAAAAAAGTCTATAATAAGATAGAAGTTGCCTGAGATCACAGTTCTGTACCTGCTATGATGTACCTTGAATTACCTACCCTACTTATATAGGTTTCGCAGAAACAGATCTACCTCTTTAGTCTTATTTTTATTAAGACAAAGCTGAGGTCCTTCTCCCTAAATAGTTATAAACTATCCATTTAACGGATAGTAAAGTATTTTTTTTTTTTATTTTTTGTGGCCAGCTCTACAATAATATATTTTATTTACAGGTTTCCCTGTCTTAAGTGCTTTACTTACTGCAGTTCTACTTACACCTATAGCTGCAGCTGCTTCAGTTATGTTTGTATATTCTTTTACCTCTAGTGTAGTAAGATTTTTAACTGTAACTGGCACACCTACAAGAAGTATTCTAACCGCCTTCATTTTTTTTTTAGCACGTGAAAAAAAAAAAATCTGAAAGGTTTATACCTTTACGTGAGTCAGAAATTTTTATTTTATCTTCCTCAGTCAAGATTCTACCTGTTGCGGCTAATGATAAGTTCTTTCTTGCTTCCCTACTTAATTTTCGCTCATTTTTAAAGTACTCTAAACTTTCATCGCTATGTTTAAAACCTAACGAAGAACCTGCTTGTTGTAATATGTTATCTGACTCACGTAAAGGTTTTAATAAATCTAAATAAAACTGCTCTCTTATTATAGGATCTACATCCTCACAGTACTCAAGAATATCTAAAGTAAAATTTGAATATCCATACTTCAAAAGAGCATTATGTATAGCTGTTTTATGTTCACTTAAATGTTTAAGACTATAATATTTGTATAATCTTACAGAAAAATTAACTGAACTATTTTTTTTTTTTAATGTAGCTTTTTTTATTTACATTGTTAGTTCAACGATACACAACGGCTTTATTTTTGTTTTCTTTTAATATACGATCTTTCTCAAGATCACCATTAATATAAGTTATTAAAGGCTTTACATCAGAAGAGTTATCTCCAAGTGCAGATGAAAAAAGGCAACATTGTTGCCCTATAAATTTATGTAGAAAGAAGTTTATTTGACTAGCTTTATTTTAATTATTTAAATATTAATATATTTACATTCAAAACTTTAGAGGTTACACTTTCGATTCTATCACAGAGTTAGGGTGCTAGCCTTCCCATGACCCGAGTACCTTTCTACTTGTAAAAAAAAAAAATCGCTTTTTTTTTCAAGCTACGGGTATCTATTAATGATAACTTGTCGACTATACTCTCAACCAAACATAGTGAACTTATTCGGAACACTACATCTAATAGAAAAGAATAAAGTATGAACATAAATCATTAAGGCTCTGATCTTAGAATAGAAATTAAAAAAAAAATACTTTACTATCCTGCATCCTTTCGGATGAGGCTTGACTATATCTTAAGCTTGCGCTAACCAACATTTAGTCGATGAACTGCACACCATTAATTTTAAGTAATGGTGCTTGGCTGCGGATTACCCATTCACTTACGTGTATCAATTTCGATTTTACCATACCACGAGTCATTACCTGTGCCACAAACTGTGTTACCACGTCTGCTTGGTTGAAATTGCTTTAGGGCTTTCCTGCAATTTGATGGTTTAAGCAGAAGGTTCACTTCTACCTACTGGCCTAAATAATTGCTTATTTTATCTTCTACCAGCTATCCTAGTCAGTGTTGTCTTTCACTAACTTACCACAGTTCTTCGGATATCTTTACAACGATAAGCCGTTCGGGCTTTTATAACCCTGACTGTAGTAAGATCACCAGGCTTCGGGTCTAATTTTAGATACTATTTCATTATTTCATAATTGGTTTATCTGGGCATTACTGCTCGCATCTAATATTAACTCACTGACCCATTATGCAAAAGGTACGCTCTTACTTTATTATTTCATTTTTACTCGAGCTGCTTATAAGACTACTAATTCAAACCTTTCCTTCACAGTACTGTGCGCTCTCGCTTATATATTATATTTAGCCTTAGAGGAAGGTTCCCCTTTATATTCAAACAGGTTTTGCCCGTTTTACTTTTTCTGATTTATTTTTTTTAGCTTTTTATTTAATATATCTAGGCTCATCTACTTTCATTCACACTAATCATAGAATCTCGTTTGATTTCTTTTCCTGAAGTTACTATGATATTTCAGTTCACTTCGTTTATTCATGGGATTTCTCCTAAGAGTTTATGTGCCTAAATTAATTAACTGCACAACTTAAAATATACTCTCTTTAATATATAGCCAGGTATCCCTAATAGTCTCTTTATATACTTTCCTATGCATATGTGCATAGAAACGCCACATAGATATCTTACATGCACATTTATTTATTACTAATATAGACTTATTATACTACAGTTAATAGTAGTATATAGCCTATAAAAATTTTTTTTTTCGGATTATTATGATTCGAACATAACTGATCCTCAACCCAAATGAGGCGCCTAACCAACCTGGCTCTAATCCGCTTTATTTAACACTAAAATAAAGATCAGAGAATATCCGATTTGAACGGATGTGATCTATTAAATCAAATAAGTTTCAAGCTTATCACTTTAAACCACTCAGTCAATTCTCTTTTAAAATTTAGGATTAAATAATATGGATATTATTTAATATTCCTCTATGACTATTAATATAGTCATCCTTAAAAAAAAAGTTATATTTTTATATACATAAAAAAAAATGTATGGCATTTTTTTAGTAAAAAAAGTATTACTCGCCTTTATCTAATATAATTATTAATATTTAATTTATTAATAATTTAATTAATATAAAAGAGGCAAATTATTTAGTAAACCCTTTCTTAAAAAAAAAAAAATAACTTAGCTTAGTTCTTTCAAGACTCGAACTTGAATAACATCCTTATCAAGAATGCGCTCTACCACTTGAGCTAAAAAACTATAGCACATATATATATGTGTGCTATTATAGTGTATATAAGTATGCTAATATAGCACACTTATATATGTGCCATAAGAACACTAGTCCGATAAATATATTAAAATATTATATCGATAAATCTATTAAATTAATAATTATTTAATAACTCTAATGCCCTTTTGTAGCCGAAAAGGTGTTTCCACAAATTTACCATCAAGATCTTTACAAAACACTTTATGTATAGTATGATTTCAATTTTTAGGATCTAAAGGTCTGTAATCAAATTTTTTACCTAATTTTTCATAAACTTGTACATAGAGGCCTTTACATTTTGGAAGAGGTCAAGCATTAACAAAGACAGATTCTGACTGAAAATCTGGTCTATGATAGACCCGTGTATCGAAATTATGATATGAATTTGAATAATACTGTCGTCAACTTCCATTTCTATGTATCCAAAAACCAGATTTATTTCTCTTTAATTCTGGATCAAAAACTGAGAGGGTAGTTTTAGGAGGCATAACTACGGTTTTACTTTCTACAAATTTATCCCATTTATCTTCGTGGGTATCTAGTTTATGTACAGTTATATTAAAATACGTACTAAATAATTCACCAAACCAAGAAGAAATTAATATTTTTTTCAGTCAAGAATTTTGTATGTAATCTAATATATAATTATTAATTATTTCAATATCTAATAAGTGAAAAATAAATACTAATAATGCCATTAAATTATAAAGCAAAAAGGATCTATAAATCATAAATATAGCATAATATAACTTATTATTACTTACATATTTGATGAACCGTGCAAATTTTAATTTATGGTTATCATAAGTTTCAACCATTATACCTATTAAGATTAGAAAAATAGACATTTGACAAGAAGAAGGTAAACTAATAAAGCAATCAGATAATAAGCCAAAAGTAATTAAAATCCATAAATATATAAAAATATTATATGGATTAAATATACGACGACAAGTAGCTATAAATAATCTAATGAAAGGGAAATATATTTGCCCTTTTATAGTATTTATTTTACTTATAACCATACTCTGTATTCTAGTATTTATTTTTTTTTTAACCATACTGTGTATTCTAGCATATATTCTTTTCTGAACAATTGATCAGCGCTTACTTACAACTTTATATTTTTTAGATAAAAGCTTTGATGTTAATACTCATAAAGCACTTATGGTTAAATATAAGACGAGGCTAGTTAACGGAAAATCTATGTAACCGATAATAGGCACATCTAAAGTCATTATACCCCTAATTTCCGACTCTTCTAAAGGACATGCAATAATAGTGTAAATTTCGTTAGTCATTATATAATGTGATTTAAATTTTTAATTGACAAATAGCTGCTAGTTAATAATTATTTTTATTTAATTATACCTTTCCATTCCTTTCCATTCCTTTCCATTCCATTCCATTCCATGCTTTAATATATATTTTTATATATTAAAAAAAAAAAGCTGCTTTTAATAGATATCCCCTGAATGATAAGAATTTTTAGCCATAAGTTCAAACATTCAGGGGGATAGTAATATATATACGGATTAAAAATATACAGACACAACCGTGATTAAATTGTAGAAATTCGCAAGAGCACTTAGATTACTACAACTTACTTACACAATAGTACTTAGATTACAACTTACTTAGCTTACTATTGCTTACTTAGATTAAAACATACTTACACAAGAGCACTCAGATTTGAACTGAGAAAGTGAAGTTTGAAGCTTCATATTTTACCATTAAATTATACTCTTTTTAATCTAAAATTAAGATATCAGATTAAAAAGCATCTCATATATGCAAATTTTATATCTCTAAAAAAAAAGATAATAACTTTTAATAAAAGAAGGCTAGTATAATAGTAGACTTATAGAATTTAATATCTTTTTTATCTATTGCAAAAAAAGTCTTTATAATAGTTTGTCTATTAAAAATTTTTAAGTAGTATTTATTAACCTTTAATGGTAACAAGATTGTAAAGGATAAATATGTCAATCTTGTTAGCGGAAAAGAGATGATTCGAACATCCAGGTGCATAACACAATATTTAGCAAATATCTCGCTTTACCAATAGCAACTTTTCCTTTAAATATTATAATTTATATTATAATAACTATTTTTTTTTGCATCATGGCTTATTTACTTTAAATAAGGAATACGGCCAGCCGAATTCGAATCGACACAATTCGTGTGGAAGACGAAAGGTCTACCATTAACCTATGGCCGTTTATAACTTATATATTACATTATTTTAAGCAAGTCATATTAAATATGTAAAAATATAAGATCTATGGGATTCGAACCCATATAACAAAGATTAAAAGTCTCGTATTTTACCATTAAACTAAGATCTCTATAGTTTTTAACTATAACTTTAAAAATAAAAAAAAAAATGGATCGAAATATATATTATACAAACAATAAGACGTAATCATCATTTTACTTTATCATAAATCGCCTTTTCTATAACAGGTAATCTACTTTCTCTACCATGATAGTCAGCTGCATATTTATCTCATAAAAAAAAAAATGTGTTTTAATATACCCTTTAATTCCCCATAACTAAGAGTATCTAAAGAATGCGTAAAGGTTCGCACATTAAAACCCTTAAACCAGATACAGGTAAGAAATCAAAGGTTTTTTTTTTTGAAACTCACGCAACTCACGCAACTCACGCAACTCACGCCTAAGGTATAAAACTTTTAGTCTATAACCTTCAGCTACCCCTATTTCATGTAAAAAAAGGGTGTTCTTACAGTATGTATAGGTAGATTAAGTGTAGGTGTGTTAACAATAAATAAGGTAGACCTTTTTTTTTTGAAGATTTTGTCATTTCTAATACGAAAAACCCACAAATTTGTTTAAAATATATTTCACCCTATTGTCATCCGGGAGCTTTCCCATGCAACTTTACGATATCGAAACCTATACGGTCAGATCTCTGTCAATTAATTGCAAATAAACTATTAGAAGCTATAACTACATACTTACCATTAATATTCTTCATAATAGTGAAGTCCTTTATTATTATAAAGGACACATTCACTCAATATTCTGAAAAGATCTGTGGTCTTGTGTGTAGCCAAATCAATTATCAAATAACTACGATTACTTGAATAACCATAAATATAGTAAAAGTTTTTTTTATAATGGTCAAACGTATTGACATATGTTCTTTATTTAAGCTATCTAACACTATTCAGTTATTAACATCACATGCACCGCAGTATGGATTAATCCACTTTTTTTATTGCGGAGCACTAGTGTAAAAGACAGATTCCGCGTATTTCATCGATGTAGGGAGTAAATTTAAGGTAATATTAATAAGTGGTGGATGATTCTTAATATAAATTAAAGGTTTAACATATACAATTATATTGTTTAAAGGTTTAATGTAAACAATTATATTGTTTAAAGGTTTTACGTAAACAATTATTTTGTTTAAAGGTTTTACGTAAACGAATTTATGGGGTATATATGGAAGTGCCATTGAGTAAGAGTGGATCTTTGCATATATGTAGGAGATAATTATTTTATTATTACCATGAAAGGAAGGTACATAATAGCTAGTACGAACATTTCGTGACAATAATCTACTACTTATATTTTTACCAAAGTACCCCCAGCTCATCATATGTTTATTTACTTTTTTCCTTACAATATATTATGGATAAGATATTAACATATAACATTATATAATGCATTAATATTAAGATCCCCAGTAATATATAGAAATAAAAAGGAATAATCATACGACATCCACGAAATGTCAATATAGAATAGAAGATTCTAAACCTAAATGATGATTTTCGGTTGAATGGTACGCCAAAACTCGTCAAAAACCTACGGCAATAAAGGCAGTACCTATCATAACATGAAGCCCATGGAAACCGGTTCCAAAGTAGAAACATGATCCAAAAGCACCATCACTGATAGTGAAAGATGAAACATTATACTCTACTGCCTGGAAACCGGTAAATACTGCAGCTAATATTATGGTAGCAAGTAAACCATATAAAGCCCCACTCCGGTTTCCTTGTATCAAGGAGTGATGAGCATATGTAACTGTAACACCTGAGGATAATAATATTACGGTGTTAAGTAATGGCAGTTCAAATGGATTTATTGCTTCTATACCCATGGGTGGTCATTGACCACCTAATTCCACGGTAGGAGATAAGGCACTGTGGAAAAATGCTCAAAATATAGCTAGGAAGAATAAGGCTTCGCTTATTATAAATAATGCTACACCCATATTTAATCCTTTTTGTACGGCTAAAGTATGGTTTCCTAAGTATGTACCTTCACTTATAACGTCACGTCATCATAAGGACATTGAAGATATAAGTGTTACAAGAGCTAAGGATAAGAAAACCTCTGCATGGCTAAAGCCGTGCATGGTTAATACACCGCTGGTAGTTAATGTTAATAACGCTATACAAGTGTATAACGGCCAAGGTGATGGCGAAACTAAATGAAAAGGATGAGCTTGAAAATTACTTCTTGTCAAATTTGTCATTTACAATCTTCTTACCATTAAAAGGTTAATAGATATCACTTAAAAAACGATTTATTACCCGACAAAATTATAAAGACTTTTTTTTTGCAATAGATAAAACTTTATGCTTATATAAAGCCATACTTATTTATATCTTCTTATAGGGCCAGCCAGCACTATATGATTATATAGATAAAAAGAGTTTATTAATTTGCAAAAGTCTACTATAATAGAATTCTTTAGGATATAAATTATTATCTTTTTTTTTAGAGATATATATTAAGTTTGCATATCTGAGATAAATTAATCTAACCTTAACCTATACAAGTTATACTTACTTAGTATAGAGAAGTGTAATAGTAAAAAAACCATAATTTTTTTTTTAAGGAATAGGTGACTTGAACACCTAACCTACCGTGTGTAAAACGGTTGCTCTACCATTAAGCTAATCCCTTTTTGTATAAATAAAGTAGCGGGTTAGGCCGGATTCGAACCGACATTAACTTTCTTGACAAAAAAGACACTTACCAATTAGCAGACTAACCCTTTTATAACTTGTAATACTTATAGTATTTACATTTTATAACATCCCTATTATATACTAATATATACTAATATTGTAATAATTTATCTTAAAGTATTATCTACTATATATGGTTTTGGTTCTTTGGTTTTATGGTAATAACTATTGCACCAACCATAGCTAGTAATAGAATAATGGAAGTTAAAATTAATCATATACTGTAACTTGTATACATAATATTACCTATACTAGTTATATGACTAGTTTCGGCCAAGTTACTATCCCAAACTTTACTAGTAGCAAAGGATATTTCACCATTATATGCTTCACTCCCATTTAATTTAAATAAATCTGTGCGTAACAAAAAACTATCACTTAGTTTATTAATAATAGAGTTTGATATATGATTTACATATTCAGTATTACTAATAAGAGAATTTCATGTATAGTTTACATTTTCTGTATTATTAAAATTAGAATTTCATGTATTGTCTAGCTTTTCTGTATTACTATTAAAAGAGATAACACTATTTAAAGAGATAATGCTATAAGGTAATATGGGATACAGAGTATAATAAAAAGCTATAAGAATAAATATAGCTAATGCTATACCATTCCTAGTATTACTTAACAATTCACTTATTCTAACATTAATTAACATTAAAATAAATAAAAATAAAATAGATACCGCTCCCACATATACTAATAAATAGGAAATACCTATAAAATTCAAACCTAACATCATTAGATAACTGGCGATACTTAAGAATAAACCCACGAGAAATAATACAGAAACTATGGGATTTTTACTTACAATTACAAGTATTCCAGATAAAATTGCAAGTAAAGAAATAATATCCAATATTTCGGATCTATATCCATTAGTATATGTTTCATTCAAAATGCAAAGACTATTCATGTTTAAGACTACTAAATTCCTCAGATTTTTTATTATTTTATAATAACCTTAGATTATAGATAACTACCTTTGTTAAATATATCTTTAACCCTTGAGGAAAGGATAGTTATTTTTAATTAAAGACAAGCGTGTATAAGATTTGAACTTATATTATTGTGGCCGAAACACAGCACTTTACCATTAAGCGAACACGCCTATAAAATACTCAGCCCTTAAGATGAATTGAACATCTATCTAAATATTAACAGTATTTGGCTCTACCATTGAGCTATAAAGGCTTTATTTTTATAATTAATAAATAATGCGTCTTGGCCCTATTGGTCTTACAAAGAAAGCTTAATTAAAAAATAAAGAAGGCTATCACTCCTTTTTTTTTGGAGGTATGGAATCCATCTGGATTTGTAAATTAAATCGTAATATTTTCTGGATAGCTTTAGGTAAAAGCTATCTATTCATAAGAGTCCAGTATCAGTTTTTTTTTTGGAAAAAAAAAGCTATATGTAACGTAGGACTGACTTTTTCTTATTTTTTTTACAAAAATAAGAGAAAATTCTACTCTCTTTTTTTTGAATTCGGAGTTATGAGTTCAATAATGATTAGCTCACAAACTTTTATTAAAGTTAACAATGGAGGAGTAGGAAGAAAAGGACTCGAACCTTCGATAGCTCATTGCTATTGAGTTTACAGCTCAACCCGTCATACCAACAAACGGGACCTTCCTCATATATGAGATCTATAGAAATACAAAAGCAGTGCACTCTATAGATATTCATATACAAAATTGTATTGTTAACTATTAATTAATCCCGTGCAATTTCCACTACACGAACCGTATTTCGACTTAACACCAATCGAAGTCACGCATACGAAGACATTCCATAAAAAGTAACTAGAACTAAATCTCTAGAGTAACCATAAATGAAACACCAAACTTATTGCACACACTTCTTTCAGCGCCTGACGAGTAGTTAGTACCTATCTGAGATTTAATCCACCGTGACGTGGTGATTCACGATTACTAGTAATTCCTTATTCATGTAGTCGAATTTCAGACTACAATCCTTTCTTTTATCCTACTTTATTAGATTAGCTCCAACTCACATTATCGCATCATTTTGTATAGGTATATGTGGCACGTCTATCGCCCACAACATTCAGGCCATGATGACTTGTCTTGATCCCTATTATCAACTCCGCTATATTGGTGAACTGCTTTATTTCAATTAATTAATAAATAAAGCAAGGGTTTCCGTTAATTTAATGGAACAAACCAATATCTCACGACATTAACTGAAGACAGCCGTGCAACGCTTGTAATATCTTATCTCACTCTTATAAAAATATAAGAGTTCCTTAAAATAATATTCAAGTTGTGGTAAGGTTTTTCGCGTAGATACGAATTAAATAACATACTTCACTACTGGTTTCAGAAACGGTCTAATGATTTCAGTTCCTGCGTTGCCACATTACTCTTGAGGTGAAATGCTTACACTTTCATTTATAGACTAAATTATATAAATCTAATCTATGGCATTCATCATTTTCTGCTTGGACTACTAGGGTATCTAATCCTGTTCGTGACCCGAGCCTTCGTCCCTCAACGTCAGTTATTAGATAAAAGGTTGCTTTCGCCGTTACCAGTCGTCATGGTATCAATGAATTTCAACTCTACTCCATGAATACTCACCTCCTCATATATAACTCTAGTATAAACGTTTCCTATTAAAGACTAATTATACCGTCTAGGTACCCTTTAAACCTACTAAAGATGAATAACACTAGTCTTCTACGTATTACCGCGACTGCTGGCACGTAATTTGGTCAAGACACATAGATAGAAAATTGTCATAATCAGTATTCCATCTAGAACTTTATTCGATAAAATCGATGTCATATTGTCCACTGAACTATTAGTTCTACACCATATGGTGCGTGGTAAATTAATTGACCCATCGGCATTCTTATTCCTTTTTAGGAATAATAAATCAAAATGAATAATATCTTATATACTTATTCAGCGATAAGCAATAATCCATTAAACAGCCAATATTAACTAGCCGAAGCTATACATTCCCCCAAGTTGCTGGTTCAGCCGTTAGGCTATTGACCAATATTCCCCACTGCTGTACTATACGTATTGGGGTTTTTTCAGACCCAATGTGATCGATCGACCTCTCAGCCTCGACTACGGAATTTCAAGCTAGTTAAACCATTACTTTAACTACTACCTATCCGAAACATTTATTGTCCTCTTAAAGCGGAAGTTTAGTTCCTTTTATGGTTAATTATAATTATATCTTTTTTTTATCATGTCATTTTAATAATATCGATGTCTTCTGATGTCTTTTAATAATATCCATGTATTCTGATGTCTTTTTAAAAATATCCATGTATTCTGATGTCTTTTTTATAATATGGATTTCGGATGTCTTTTTTATAATATGGATTTCGGATGTCTTTTTAATAATATCGATTTCGGATGTCTTTTTAATAATAATAACGATGTCTTTAATAATAACTATAACTTTTTTTTTATAAGGTATTTATTAACCTTACTTTAAGGCAGCCAAAATGTTATATACTCACCTGTACACCACTTCCAATAAAATAATTGAAATTTTTCATTAATTAAATTGGACGTTCGATTAGCATGTGTCAAGCACTTGGACAGCGTTCATTCAGAGCCATCATCAAACTCAACTATAAGGTATACTAATAAAATAATTAGTATTTTATAATATACCTTACTATATTAAACTTATTTTTTTTAATTTAATAAAATAATGTAAACTTATTTTTTTTAATTTAATAAAATAATGTAAACTTATTTTATTAAATTTAAAACCTTAATTTGGTTTTTTAGAAATAAGATCAACTAATTGACAATTAGTTTTATATAATAAACTATATTTTATTAAATAAAATTTTACTTATATTAATAGATAAGATTTAATTTTTGGATACTTTTAAGCCGGATCCTGTAATAGTTATTAATCTAGACTAAGGCCTAACGTCAAGCTTGCGATCTCATTAATTTTCTTTTACTGTATAGTTTTAAGGTTAGTTTATAAATTATACTTTTTTTTAATTTTTTATGCTTCCTTTACAAGTTTTATACTTTGCTAAAAATAAAAAAAAATGCTTAGCCATACATTTACCAATAGTTATATTTTAACATAAGAAAGATATTATATATTTTCTATTAATCACTCAAGTTTTTACCTAACACTCATATTTTAGGTGTTGACATTCAATTGGCTCTGGACTTTCCTATACCATATTAATACATAGTACTTATACTATTAGTAACACAAAAATATTTCTTTTTCTATTAAAATAAGATATGCTAAACAATATTTTTTATTAAACTTTTAATAAACTATCTAGTTATTCTTATTAATGTCTACTTTTTTTTTTATTATTCAAATACACATAAGTAAAATATACTTATATTTTACTAAAATATAATAAATATATTTAATATTTAATATTTAAATAAGTGTTGTACTATTAGTATTTATATAGAGATTATATTTATAAATCTAAATTAGGTTTTTTTTTTATTTAATGTAAATCTAATGCGTCTTTGATGTAACTACTAGTTAAAACTACAAATACTTGAGCTTGTATAAATGCAATTCCTAACTCTAAACCTGAAAAGGCTATTATAAAAGCTAAAGGTATTAAACCTAAGAAGAAAAATACAAATCCAGATGTCATAATCTTATATGTAAACCCAGCTAAAATGTTTAATAACATATGACCACTCAAGATATTAGCACCTAATCTAAGACCTAATGATACATTTCTAGATAAATATGATATAAACTCTATTAAAACTAATAGAGGTAATAGGGCTAAAGGACAACCTGCTGGCACTAATAAAGAAAAGAATTCCAAGCCATGTTTTTGGAAACCTAAAATAGTAGCACCTAACACTACAGTAAAGCTTAAAGAAAAAGTGAAAATGAAATGGCTAGTTGATGCGAAACTGTAGGGCACCATACCTATTAAATTATTTACCAAAATAAAAATAAACAATGTATAGATGAAAGGGAAGTATATTTGCCCTTTTCTAGTATTTATTTGATTTATTACTATACTGTGTATTGTAGCATATATTGTTTCCTGACCAATTGATCAGCGGTTACTTACAACTTTATTATAATTTGTAGATAAAAGGTTTAATGTTAATACTGATAAAGCACCTATGGTTAAATATAACCCGATATTAGTTAACGAAACATGTAAGTTACCGATGATAGGGGCATCTAAACTTATTAAATTCCTAATTTCAAACTGGTCTAAAGGACTTGCAATAATAGTATAAATTTCGTTAGTCATTATATAATGTTATTTAAATTATTTATTTTGAAAAAGCAGCCTGTTAATATGTTTTTTATGGATGGATGGATGGATGGATGGATGGATGGATAGATGGATGGATGGGGTTATTGCATGGTTAAAAAAAAAAATTAATTTTTTTTTATTTATTCCATTATTAATTTTTACCCCTTTTTTGGCAGATAACTCTTTGGAGAAATCCCCATGAATAAACGAAGTGAATTAAAATAGCTTACTAACAAGAAAGTTTTCAAACGATATTCTATGACTAGTGTAAATATAAAGCACTTTATAATAGATTTTTTGTATATATTATAATTTACTTATAAAGATCCTAGTTATATTTAAACGAACGAATCTTGGTAATACGAATTTAGAAAATACGTATATCATAATTGCAATTAAAGCAAAAGCAAATATTACTTGATTTATAAAATAGAATGGTATCAATTGTGGCATTTTTTTGGCTTTTTTAAGTTTTTAAATGTTATAGTAATATACATATACATTATTATATTTGTAAAACGTAAAAAAAAATAAAAAAGATATTAAAAATATTCAGATATTATTATAAGATAAATTCTTATTAAGGTAAGTAATAAAAAAAAGTTATAAAAGAGTACTAAATTATTTTTATCCATTAAAAAAAAATAGTAGGATTCTTTAGATATAAATTAAATACATCCTTTAATTTTACTATTTATAAATTATATTCTGGATGTAAAAGAAATATTATTGAATAACTAAAAGGTGAATAGTAAATATATTATCATACAAATATAACAAATAAATTACTTATATTTAACTTTTTTTTTTTTTTTTTTTTTTTTTTTTTTTTTCTTTTTGACAAAAAAAAAAAGAAAAAAAAAAGAAAAAAGAAAAAAAAGAAAAAAAGTTAAATAAAAAAATTTTTTTATATTTAGGTATATAAGTGTAACAATATACGCCTTAACCATTAGCGTATAACTAATAAATATAAAGCCAATAACTATGACTAATACTAATGTAAATTTGTGTAGTTTTTATATATAAAACGAAATCTACATTATTAGATAAATTAGCTTCTATAATAATACCTTTCCTTGGATTACAAGGTATGGCTACTTGATTTAGTGATAAAAAAAAAGATGCACTTTTTTTTTCAGGTTGAAATTTAATCACTAGTCTAGCTAGCATTATTAGTCTGCTTGCTACTTGATTTTATTATACATAGTATATGTTCACTTACTTGAAGGTAAGCAAGTAGCATATATCCATGATTAACTCCACAATTCTATTCTGACAGTTACAAACACAATTAAACTGAAGTTATAACCGTTTAGACTGAGCTTTAAGTAGTCCATATAGTTTTATCTATACCATACATATTTTTAGCATAAATAAAACAAATATAAAAATTGTATGTTGTAATATATAGTTTTACAATAACTCTAGCATATGTGTAATATACACTATTACTAACTAGTATACCATTTTTTTTTGGATATTAGTTATTATATACTAAAGATGAAACGGAGTAATGTAAACCATCTAATATAGGAGCAGGGTATACACCAAATAAAACCGTAAATATAACTAATGTTAGTAATATAAAGAATTCTCGTTTATTAACATCACTTATATTAGCTTCAAAAAACTTACTGAATGATCCTCCAAAAGCTATACGGTTAAACATGTATATAGTATATGCAGCAGAAAACACTATAGATGAACTAGCAAAGACACCTAGTAAAGGCAATCTTTCAAAAACACCATATAAAGACATAAATTCACCCACGAAATTTAAAGTAAGTGGTACCCCACAATTTCCTAGAGATAAAATGAAAAATAAAATAGAAAACAAAGGCATTACTTGAGCAATACCCCTATAGAAACTAATTAGTCTAGTTCCAGATCTATCATATAATACACCTCCAGCACAAATAAATAAACCACTAGAAACAAATCCGTGTGCTAGCCCTAAAGCTATACCACCTTCTATTCCTTGTATGGTATTACTGAAAACTCCAATTAGATAAACTGCTGCGTGTGATACAGAACTATATGCAATAAGTTCTTTAATATCTATGGTTCTTAATGTACTAAAACTAGCATATATAATAGTAATAACTCCTATAAGGTATATTATGTAAGTATAATCTAAAGAAGCTTTAGGTAATAAAGGTAAAATTAATCTAAATATACCATATAAACTTAACTTTAAAACAATTGCAGCTAGTATAATACTACCACTTAAAGGTGACTCAACGTGAGCTTTTAACAATCACGTGTTTAAGAATATAGTAGGAGTCTTTACTGCAAATGCTATAAATATACCATAAAATAAATATAATTGTGTAGAATAATTAAAGTTAGTTTTATATAATGCATCAAAATCTGTGGTTCCCATTATAGAAGACATGGCTAATATAGATAACAATAAAAATAATGAACCAAATAAAGTGTACAAAAACAAATAGAAACTAGCTCTTACTTTATTACTTGACCCGAATAAACCTATTAGTATAAACAATGGAGGTAATATACTTTCGAAAAAGATATAAAACAATAATATATCTAACACTAAAAAGACTGCTAATAATAAAGATTCTAATAATAATATTATAATTACGAATGATCTTACATTTTCATTAATAGAATTCCAATTACTTAATAAAGCAATGGGAGTTATGATAGTTGTCAACATAACAAAATATATTGATAATCCATCTAAACCTAGATAAAAGTCAAAGGAACTAATTTCATGATATTCTTGTACGAATTGGAACTGGTTACTACTGAAATCAAACAGTATAAAGATAACTAAAGAAACAAATAAATTTATAATGGATGTAATTAAAGCTATGGTTTTAATACGTCTAATATTTAAAAAAGATAATTCATACGACATACCCGTAGATATAGTAAATATACCCAGTATGGGTATTAATAATAAAAGTGTAAGTAACATAATTTATATAAATATTTTTAAAACCAATTTCCCTCAGGATTAAATACTCTATTTAATCTTTGCTAACACCATATACAACTATATGGTAATAACGGCTAAAAAAAATAAAAGATTTTTTTTTTTTTCATAGTACTACGCTTATGTTTTGGAGTATTTATGAGTATAAATAAATTTTAAGTTCTGAAATTTTAATGTTTAGTAAATTTACTTATAGTAAAGAAATGTTACTAGGTATGATTTCAAAACTGTAAAGTATACAAGGAACTAAAATAACAAAAGCAATAACTATAGGTAACAATATCGTTCAACTGAAAGACATTAATTGATCAAACCGTATTCTAGGGAATGAAGCTCTAGCTCATATAAAAATAAAAATCATTATACAAGATTTTACCCCTAAAGTTAAACCATATAACAATCCTTCGACTAAAGGACCATAAGATATCTTTTCACTATGTAAATTATTTGTGTAGTAATCAAAATCGATGTATTGCATTATTCAAAATAAAGAGAAATAATCGTATAAGTAACCACCTAAAAATAAAATACTAGTCAATATACAAATTAAAACAATACTTCCGTATTCTGCCAAGAAAAAGAATACAAATACCACTGCAGCGTGCTCTGTCATAAATCCACTAACAAGTTCTGATTCTGCCTCCGCTAAATCAAAGGGAGCTCTGTTAGTTTCCGCAATAGATCCTATAAAGAATATAATAAATACTGGGAATAATGGTACTATAAATCATATAGCTCTTTGTGCTTCAATATTTACAGTAAGATTTAGACTGCCAGTTAACATAACCACAAGTAATATAGCTGAACTTAAAATTAGTTCATAACTTATTAGTTGTGCAGTACTTCTAAGTGCGGCTGGACCATATCTTTATCTAAAATGGCTTCTATATGTATTTTATATATCTAAACCAAATAGTATGCATAATTATATCTCGTATTTATCTCATTTTTCTAAAAAATATCTTCAACTTTTACTTAAAAGAGGTTCACTTTCTAGTAAAGCTTTATGAGCTCCTATATGTGTCAAAATATATCATCTCCTGATCAAATGTAAGCGATTTTTTTTGTGAGATCTTAAAGGAAATTCTTTGAAATATTCCAGCAAATTAAGTATAAATGAATCATTACTTATAGATCATTTAAAACTATTATTTGTTTTATCTATACATATAGAACCGCCATAAATATCTCTTAAGGGTTGTAAAACTTCACGGCTTTTTTGAGTCAATGCAATGGCTAACTGTCCATTGCATTTATTTAAAGTTATAGTACCAAGTGCATCAAAAATTCCAGATAATCAGCCATTTTCGCTTGTGAATTTTTCTGGATAAATAAGTGCTATATTATATTTTAAGCATATTTTATTCAATTGCATTAATCTAACGGAATTTCTTATTTCTCCATTCACATCTTTAACTAAAGCTAGAAATCCCTCCTTATGACGCAAGCGATATCTTAATCCTCTTTTACCCGTTACAAGTTTTACCGATCCCCCATATATATTTTTTATTTGATATAAAGCATGCTCATCTCTAATGTCCATAGTAATTTCTAGACTAACATAACCTTTTTTAGTTATGTGAAAACTACCATCTCCATCTATTAAGCCAGCTAGTCATTGTTTTCACTTTTTGCTCATGCCAAAAAAACCCTCAGGTTTTTTCGCAAGAAAGTTTAAGTTTTTTATATAAAATATTTTAGATAACAAACGTATGGCCTCTGAAGTTCCTACTCACGAGTTAAACGCTTTGGTTACTTGCGAATTGTCCTTCATTACTAGAATTTTTACTTTAGAGCCTCATATTTTGAGTGTTACACATAAAGTACCTAATAAAGTAAGCCATATTTTTTGCTTAGAGGATTTCTCGCTTACAGTTTGTTTTACATATAGATTCACATCTATATTGGGCCACTTTGACCCTAAAAAAGCATATTTACTATTTGCACTTCAACCTGCTAGTAATATACCATATGTAGATAAGGAAGAAACTGCTAGCATATAAAGTATACCTAAATTTAAATCATTTAAAGATAATCCAGGCCCATAAGGTATAACTAAATAACCCAATAGCGAGAATATTAAAGTTATAACTGGTCCAAGGAAGAATAAACCTAAATTAGCCTGTGTAGGTGAAACATATTCTTTTAGGAGAAGCTTTAAGGCATCCGCAAATGCTTGTAAAAGACCATAATATCCTACTATGTTTGGACCTAATCTTCTTTGCATGCTAGCCATAGTTTTTCTTTCATAGTTTTTCTTTCGGCTACCGTTACGTAAGCTACGGTTAATAAAACTGGCACAGTGACAAGTAACACTTCTATTACAGAAATTAAAGTTGGTATATATAACATTGCTTAATCATTTTTTTTTTTTTATAATTTAAACAAATAAGATTGATGCAAGGCTTTTTTTTTTATTGCAAGGCATTTTTTTTTTTTTATTGCAAGGCAATAAAATGGTTTTTATATTTTAGCATGTTTAAAACTATTACCGTTTTATTATATAAAATATAAAAAAGATTTCTACATCAATAATGGATTTTTTTAAATATACAAAGTTAAAAATAAATTTATACTATCGTATAAAAAGGCTTAATATAAACTTAAATAAACTTTAGTTGTAATTTATCTATTATTATTTATAAAATATTATTCTTTACTACATAAAGAACCTTGTAATATTTTTACACTTAAAAAAAAAAATGTGGACTATTTTTTTAAGAAACTTGTTTAACAAATAAAAATATTAGATTTCTAACTATTAAGATTTTAATTAAACTTATATACCAAAGATTAATAATATATCCATTATTCTTATCTAAGACTTGAACTTAGATCTAGATATTAGAAGTATCCTGCTCTACCAATTGAGCTAATAAGAGTTTATATTATAGTTTATATTATAGACTATAATATATATATATATATATTTTTTATATCTTATATGCAAGATATAATAATATAAGTATATTATTAAATAAGAGATGACTTAGTAATAAACCACTACTCTTTTTTTTAAGCATAAGCAATTCTTAGTTTTAATAAGAAATAATATGCAATATTTCGGATCTATATCCATTATAATGGATCAATATCCTTTATTATAATTTTCATTCAAAATGTAAAGGCAATTCATGTTTAACACCATACATCAATATCCACTGATATTATATAACTTTACTTTTTTTTATCCAGTTATAAATACAAAGGTAAATAATAAAAATCCATAAAAAAGGTAAAACCATTAAAGCCAAAAAACCAAACATCTCTTCATCTTCAAATAAAAAATCCAAATCTTTAAGAAATAAATCTGTATAACTACGGGCGTCTTTGGGATCTAGGATTGAATAAGCCGTATCTTTATTTTCTTGTGTACTAGAATCATCATCTTCAAATTTTCTTTTATTTGAAGTAGATGCATCATTTTCATCACTATTAGCTACTACTCCTGGATTAGACCCACTATCCGTATTATCTCTATTACGGGGAACGTCTGCACCTGTATGTACAGGTGTACCACAAGTACCACAACTACCATCTGAGGCATCCGGACTATCTGCCATCATGCCAGAATCCTTTCTCCTCCTTATTTCTTCTCTCACATCCATTCATCTATCGTAAACTTCTTGACGAGTTCTAGTGTTAAATTCATTGTCTGCCTCCAGACCCAACTCCACTGGATGTCTAACTAATTCTTTAAGCTTTTCTTCATAATCTCTAAGGTGGACCTCAGGTATTTGTTTCACAAGACCTATAAATAGAGCATCGATTGCCTCATCATAATAAGAACCATCTGATTGCGTACCATAACCATCGGATCCCGATTCTTCATTACCCGACGAGGTTTGATCACCTTGATCCGAAGGAGATTGTTCACCTTCATCCGATGGAGATTGTTCACCTTGATCCGATGGAGATTGTTCACCTTCATCCGATGGAGATTGTTCACCTTCATACGAAGGTGATAATGATTGTTCACTTCTTTGTTCACTATCTGAGAGAGATTGATTACCTTCGGCTGATGATGATTGTTGTGTTTGGGATGGTGATTCGACATCTTTATATCCGGATTGTTCAGCTACATCCGCAGATCCTTCTTGATTATCCGTTGATGAAGGCGAAATCTTATTTTCTGCTACAGAATTATCCTTGGCTAATTTATCTAATGTAAAGCTATTATTGTTATTCATGATTAAAGCTACTAAAATCCTCAGACTGACTCTATTATCTTATACTAACCATAGATAACTACCTATGTTAAAGATATCTTTAACCTTGAGGAAAGGATAGTTAAATATAATTAAAGACAAGCGTGTATAATATTTGAACTTATGTTGTTGTGGGCGAGACACCGCACTTTACCATTAAGCAAACACGCCTATAAAGTACTCAGCCCTTAAGATGATTTGAACATCTATCTAAATATTAACGATATTTGGCTCTAGCTTTGAGCTATAAGGGCTGCGGAGTATTTTATAATATAAAAAAAAACTTATGGATATCCATAAAGATGACTTTTAAAAATTCTTATTAAAGTATTATTTATCTATAAATTAAGATGAAAACTGTTATGGTTATATATAAATATATTTAAATTAGCAGTCGACTGCTTGAATTAAATTATATTAATAATATGGTTAAACTCTTTAGTTTATAGTAACTATAGCTTTAAGACCTTAATCGTCATTAGTAAAAATAAACCTTAGATATCCTCTATATTACAAATAATATAACATAGGGTTAATAAACATTAATGGATTATTAATGTTTACGACTGACTTACGCAGTTATGTATTGCTCGCCGCGTTAAATATAAAAAACTTATTAAGTTTTTATCGGTGTGCTAAGATATAGTTTTATGGTTATGATTTATACGAAGCAACTAGCTTCCATAAGAATACATAAGAAAAGGGATATGGAGGAATCGAACCCCTAATTTAAGATCTGCAATCAAAATGCAGAACCATCTACTGCACGTCCCTGATGTATATCTTATATATAATAGCTGCTACTATCATATACAATAAATACACCAACAACCCTAAAACTTAGTACAAATTAAACAAGATAAATATTAAAAGTCATTCATAATTAAAATTAATTATTATTATTATTATTATTATTATTCATTTTAATTTCTATGAATTGTATTCTAGAAGTAAGCAGAGTAGCTTTGGCGTCTGACCTAACTTTATCCCTGTTTAAAGCTTCTAAATCTTTTATTATTTGATTCTTTAATCTAAATTCGTATTCAGTCGTAGGAGTTGCAGGTATTTTTGTATAAACACCCTGTGCATAAGCAATTTTATTGTCCAATATTCTTATAAATTTTAAATAAGTATCTCTTTGTTCTACGGCAGTTTCCAAGTCCATTTTCTTGAATTGGTTTAAAATATGCGAATTATAATCAATATGTTTACAGATATCATCTCTGATAGGCACTTCACCACCAGGAACGTTAAAACCTGGTCCAGGATTTATTCTTTTAATTAAAAATGCTGATAGTGGATCTGACCCTGGGGAAGCTGTATTTCAAGCAGTAAAAGGTGATTGGCTAGTATCCGCTACTTCTTTACCTTTACCTTTGTCTAACGGTCGAGGATCACCCCCTGCTGAAGCACCGCGGTCCCAATCCATATTACCTTCATAATAAGGGTCTGGTCCTCTATCAATACCTTTTCCTTTATCAATTTTTTTATCTGTCTCAGGTTCATCCAAATCCATAGCATAGTACAACTTAGGTTTAGTATCTACATTTCTAGATTCCCCACCTAATTTTATAGTATCCATACCGAAAAATAACTCTTTCAGACTGAAATTAATACCTTTCATATCTAAGTATTCCGTTAGTCAACCTATAATACCAGTATTAAGAGTTCAGCCTAATAAACCTATACCCACATTGTTTCAAAATTCACAGTATTCTATATGAAAACTACCAGAAATAGAATATTTAATCATTGCTAATATTGTAACGGTTAAAATTGCCCCACAAAATTTAGATAATGTAAAGATTGCCGATGTCTTTTTTATTATTATTATTATATTTGTTTTCATGTTTTTTTTGGGTTATGGGATTAAAAAGTTTGTTTTTTTTAATCCCATACTAAATTAAACTTAGAAAATTTACTTAATTTTTTTATTATAGTTTAATATTAAATATATTATACTTTAAATATTTCACTTAACTATAACTAGCAAGTACGCAAGAAAATATATTTTAGATATAAAAATAAGTAAATAACTTTTTAAATATTCTTATCTAAGACTTGAACTTAGATCTAGATATTAGGAATATCCTGCTCTACCATTGAGCTAATAAGAAATTTTTAATATATAAACTATCTGGAATAAATATTTTTAAATAAATTATTGTAATATGACTTATATAAAAAAATACATTATTTTCTTTGCACTTAAGTAAGAGAAGATAATATTATTAGAAGATAATATTATTTTAAATATTTGCATTTAAGCAACGTATAATAAGAAAGCCATCATTAAAGCAAATAAACCCGTAGCATCTTTTTTTTTGCAGGCTAAGCTTGCAAAACCTTTTTTTTTTTTTAATAAAATCTTGCGTATTAAAATAATTGACCTCTTAAAGAAGGTAAAGAAGGTAAAGAAGGATTTCTTGCTACACCTAAAATTAATGCACCGAAAACTAGACCTATACCTACACCGGCTCCTATAAGACCAGTAGTGGCTAAACCTGTTCCAATAATTTTGCAAGCTTGTATCATTTTTAATTTAATTAAATCACATACAAAGGAAACCCCCTATAAGTTTAAATGAATCTTTAATATTTAATAAGCTAAATATTACGCATCTATAGATATAGTTTATAACTAAATTTTGTTTGGTTTTTAACCATTATAATTAAACCCTTAAAATAAGGGATATGGGGGGGAATCGAACCTCTAATTTAATATTTGCAATCAAACGTAGAACCATCTACGGCCAAGAAACCTAATACTTTATGGGAACAAAAACTAAAAGTTTAAGTAATTATTTATTTGTTGAACTACAGTTTATAAATCCATTATTTTTTTTAGTATATAAAAATAAATATGTAGTAAGCGAATTTACAATACTTACAAAACTAATAAACTTAGGAAGGCGTGAGCTTTAAGTGGACTACTTAAAGCTCAGTCTAAACGGTTATAACTTCAGTTTAATTGTGTTTGTAACTGTCAGAATAGAATTGTGGAGTTAATCATGGATATATGCTACTTGCTTACCTTCAAGTAAGTGAACATATACTATGTATAATAAAATCAAGTAGCAAGCAGACTAATAATGCTAGCTAGACTAGTGATTAAATTTCAACCTGAAAAAAAAGTGCATCTTTTTAATCACTAAATCAAGTAGCCATACCTTGTAATCCAAGGAAAGGTATTATTATAGAAGCTAATTATTAATAATTAGCTTAAACCTAATGTTTATATGAATTATTTAATTCTTTAAATATTTGTATTTGTTTACTTAATTGTGAAACATATTTACTATCCTCAAGCTTTAAAGCATCTTCTATAATTTTTCCTTTTTGAAATAAATCATTTATTTCAGTACCTTTAGTAGTTATTATTCTGTCTATTATACCTATTCTCTGACTAACTTCAGTGTATTTTGCTTCAGACATGGATGATGGTACATCTATAGACATGTTACCCATACTATCCGTTATAACATTTATATTATTTTCTACTACTACATTTGAGAATTTCTCAAGAAAACTTTGTAAAACTGGTAACAATGAATCAACACTGGCTATAATCTCATTTAGCTCAGTATAACCACTTTGTATAGGTAAACTTACAAAAGCGTGAGGTTTAGGTGGGCTATTAAGAGCTCATTCTAAACTGTTATAACTTCTATTAAGTAAAGTTTGTAAACTATCACTATAAAACTGTGGAGTTAATCAAGGGTATCTGCTACTTGCTTTACCTTCAACTAATTGTACATAAACTATGTAAAGGAATAGTCATGTAGCTACCACACTTATGATACTTCCAAAACTACTTATTAAGTTTCAGCCTGCAAAAGCATCTGGGTAATCACTTATTCTTCTAGGCATACCTTGTAATCCAAGGAAATGTTGAGGGAAGAATGTTACGTTAACCCCTATGAAAAGTAATCAGAAGTGTACTTTTCCAAGCATTATGTTATATTCTAAACCTAACATTTTAGGTATTCAGAAATATCATGCACTAAATAAAGCAAATACTGCTCCCATACTTAAAACGTAGTGGAAATGCAAATATTAATACGAGCTTTGGCTTACGCCAAAAAAAAAAAACCGCTTCGTATTTATATCGTGGACTGTATATTTACCCGTAATAACCATACTATTTTTCCTCTTGCTTTGCACTTAAGAGATATTTAGTAAGAAAAGGTACTTTATATCACAAGGGATTATCATATTTTATTCAATTTATCATAAAGTTTGAATATATTTTTTGCTCTACACTCTCTAGTTCCTTGAGGAACTTGAGGAGAAGTTTTATATTTTCTAATCTCTATAAAGGCTTTAATTTGAGTAACTCTATAGAACAAGATATCACAATATAATCTATTATGCATAAAATAATCATATATAAATAGCATGTTATCAACGCTTTGAAATTTGAATGTAATAGATGTGAAATCTTTAGGGCCAGCTGAAAAAAAAAAACCAGATGATTTTTACGTGTTAAAACATAAGGTTTAGAATTTAATATAGCATTATCAAAATATAACTTAGATGTATATTGGTTATGTTGGAATTCTAAATTACATTCTATTCTATTTCCAGCTTAATTAAATACTATACTACCATCGGTATCTACTAGCCCTGAAAAATATGGATCATATAGTTCAATATTATAATTGGCTTGTTTATAGTCTATATTGTACAAAAAGCAAGCCTCTTTTTTTTTAAGCAGGTACTTTAAGTCTAATCAAGCCATTTATATTTTTAACAAGATACATCATATCTTGTTAAGTAGAAATTATATAGATATAATAAGGCTTATTTTTATCCGTTCTAATTCTACCTATGTCTAAGTAATCTTGTATACGAGTCAATATCCTAGTATCTCTGTTATGTAATTTAATTCTAATTTGTTTAAGAATTCTTTTTTTTGGCTAGAGAAGGATCTACTCTAATATCAAAATTACCATCACCATCTATTATTCCCGCAAATCAATTTCAAATTTTGTAATCTTCACTACCAGGTAACTGACGTCCAGTCTCTGAGAATCCTTAACAGTTTTCTGCTGATTGTGTATCCATAAGTTTGCTACTTATTGTAGTATCGTCATTTTGACTATTTAAAAGAATATTATTCCTACTAACATCTAGTTTATAAAGATAAAACGTATTAATAAACAGTAAACCATACACAAGTGATACAGTTCCCAGCATATAGTCAGTTACAGAATAATTTTTATTTAATGCTTGCAATAAATAAGAAGATAAATTATTCTGGCCCAATTGAGCGACAACGTAGTAGGTTAATTTATTTAGTTTTCCCTAAATATACTGGACTAGCTCTTTATTGACTAATTTAGTCAAATGCACTGCGTATAGTCTCTACAGAATTTTAAAAGTGTTATAGAAATTTCCTTAACACCTTTAAAACACCACGGTATAGCTCATAATAAAGTTGTCATGTATATGCATTACGTATACTTACTATGAATTCCACCGTTAGCAAATTAAACCTTTATTCATTTTCCCATTTTAAAAATCCATGGTTTTTTTTAAAGATTTTTAATTTACCGTACAAAAAAAAAACGAGATTTTTTATTTTTTATTTTATTTAAATTTATTTTTTATTTTTTGTACAAGCAGCGTGACAACACAACACATAGCGATTTTTTTAAGCGAAAAAAAAAAAGTTGATTTGGTTTATAATTAATTATGATAGTTATAAAATTTTTTGTATGAAACAGTTTTGTAACCTAATAAAGGGTATGACTTAAAATGATGAAATATTGCCTTACGACTGTCTGCATTATATAAATGCAATCTATAATGATTAAAATTACCCCCTTTTTTAGGTTTATCTTTAGTAATTTTATTATCACCACCATTAAAATAAGTTTTTATTCAATTTAAGACGTGCAATTCATCATTTAGACCTATAGTAAAAGCAGATTTTCTAAGGTTATTATTATTATCATTAAAAATCCTTGCTTGGATTTTTTGGCATGAAAAATTACCTTCTCCTTCTATAAAACCACTTAGTCAACCTGGAAAATAAATCGGTATATTCTTTTTATGTAAATTTTCCAGAATTTCTAACTTATTTTCATATTTTTTATTTCTATTCTCAATAAATTGTGAATAGGTATATTTATTTTTCAAGATATTCGTCGCAAAATTTAACTGAGCTTGTTTTCTAGAAGTAAGCAAAGGGTAAGTTTTCAATAAGTCGAAAACTTTCATTAGATCTTGCTTACTTTGTGCAGATCAAGTAACATATTCGAAATTTTTTTTTTCTTCTAATACTACCTTACCTCCAATATATTTAGCCATTAGGTTTAACATAACTATGTTTTCTTGGTTTCTTTTTAAGGCGATAATCATACGTACTCTACCTGTTTGCAATAAGCCAGGTATGTTTTTAAGCCCTACGGTTATAGTACCAAGTGCTTCAAGTAATCCTACAAAAAATTGTTTAACGTATTCAATGTTTAATTTATAATCATCTTCTAAAGTTAGCTTGTTTTTGCTATTATCGTGGAATGCAATATCAAGTGATGCGTTCGCTAAAACGACTCCACTTACGGAAAAAAAAAAAATAAAATAGATTAATCTATTAATATTTCATAACTAAATATATAATTGTTATAAACACTGCCAATCTTAGCATGGTTTTTAATAGTAAGATGACAAATTTGCAATGCTCTACTTGCTACCAATACTCCTTCATATTTACCCTTAAAGTTATTAAAGGTATCATATACAAATATTGCTTTTTAATGTAACTTTCAAGATTAATTTATAATACTAAATCATCACGCCCTTAATATCTTCTAAAGAAGATATTAAAGGTGTATGACTTAAATTATAAGGTATATTACTTAAATATAATTCACCTCTAAATATAAGATTATATTTAATAACATCGACTAGTGTAGCATGATTTAATTAATTTAGCAAAAATTTTTACTGAAGGAAAAACAAGTAACCATTGCTTGTTTTTGCTTGTTTTTGCTTAAAGGAATTATAAACATAGACAGGATAAGCTGATTTAGCCTCACTTATGCTTAATTTACTTAAAAAAAGTTAATGACTTTTATCCCTTTTTAGGCTTTTTATGATCATAAAAAGGGTTATTTTCAGCCGTTAAAGCTTTTGCAATTAAAGATTTAGTTAAGTCAGAATGTCTTCTATTTTTAGCTAATTAAGATAATAATTTATTAGTTTCTTCTGTATGTTTATATTCTACAGAAGAATAACCTTGTTTTAATACATTATAGTAGGAGATAAGAAATGTAATGTGATAAGTTTATCTTATTATTAAATATTTAGTTTAAACATGCAAAAAAAAAATTTCTTTTTTTTTTACAGTAAAAATTGTAAAATTTGTAAAATTTGTAAAATTTGATGGGTCATATTTAAGTAAAGATTTTACAATTGGCATATAAAAATTTTTGTTTACTTTTTTTTAGCAACTATTAAGATAATTTATCATTCTATAAGCTAAATTTATAGAACTTCCAAGATAAGTCTGACTATTTATCTTGTTTATTAAAAAATAAAACCCAGATTTATCCTTTTCTTCTTTTAATAGTTGAATCTTTTTTTAAGTTATAAACTTATACAGATTTGAATTTTTCATGCACTTCGCGGGTGAAGCTTGCAAGGGTATTCTCCAAATCAAAATTAGGAAGAGAGAAATAGCAAGTATTATAAATACTTGAAAAGTAAAGATGTAAATAGATTAATGTAATATTTATTACACGGACTATATTTTCTCATATTGAATTATGAGGACCACGTTTAGTCTCTGAAGTGGCTACTAAGGCATTATAAAAATGTCTGTGGGTTACTTGCTGATTGTTCAAAATTATACATTTTCACTGGAATTAATAAATTCCTAGTAGCATAATTAATAGAAGATTCCAGCATATAGTGGTCTTTAAAGGGGAGGACTAAGTGGTTAAATAATCCTCCTATTGTGAACATAAATACGAAACCTAAAGCAAATAACATTGAAGGTGTTAAATGTAAAGATCCACCGTAACATGTTGCTAATCAAGAGAAGATTTTTATACCCGTAGGTACGGCAATAATTAAAGTAGCAGCTGTGAAGTAAGCTCTTGTCTGAAATAATATTAAAATTTATCGAATAATTTTTCAATTAAATCCGTCAAACTTTTATCTGAAGTAGTAGATTCCTCATCATAATAAGAACCTTCAGAAGTAGAAGCTTTATTTGGAGCATCCCTTTTTACCTTGGATGTACTTTGGTTTCCAGATTTAGATCTCTCGAAATCTGGGTTAAAGGTACTTTGAGTTCCACTTTTAGCTATACTTGGTGGGTCACTAGGAACTTCAGTGCTAGCCCCATCCCCTAGTATAAATAGGTGGGTCACTAGGTACTTCAGTACTTGACCCACCCCTAGAATCGCGAGGTCTAGACCTCTATAAGTGCTCTCTCTTAGTATTTGGAAGACATTTAAGCTCAATGGCTAATACTTTTTCATTTACTCTTACGGAAAAAAGCCAACGGACGAACTCTAATTAACTATAGATAAATCTATAAAAATTATTATAGTGGACACTATCATAATTAAATATTTTATGCACCATATTATGTAGAAAGCAATAATATAACACGTTAAAACATTAAACCTCTTGCGTATGGTTTTGTCTCTGAGGATCCCTTAGTTGCAATACTTATACTTATAATTTTTTTAACTCCCTTCTCTTCGTTTTCCTTCACTTATCATAATGTAGACTTTTCTAAATTTAAGATAACTAGTATATTTACCCCCAAAAAAACTATATTTATCAAAATAACTTATAAGATTAAAAGCGGTTTTAAAGCCGCTACTCTTATAACACCAAATGCCCGTGTGGTATGCAGATATATTAGCCATTTGCAATTCAAGATATAGTAAATATAAAGGCAGTTTATCCATTTGTTTTAGGGAATATTCTAGTCTTACACTATAACCAGTCTTATGTGTTTTACTTTTTACAACGCTTATATGAAAACAACCGTCTTTTTTTTAGAGTAAAGACCTGTAATCAGTAATTAAAAAAAAAAGGTAGTTTTTTTAGTTTTTTTAGTTTTTTTAAAGGAGGCAAAATGTTAATACTGTAATGTTCACTATAATTATGTTTAATTCCTTGATCATATTTATGATTACAGGCCAGCCTGTAATTTACCATTTATTAAAGAAAGTATAATAGACAGGCCAGCTTTATTTTTACAAATATATCTAACGGCTTTCTTGTCTTTAATTTTATAAATATTACCATTTGCAATACGTTTCTTTATATAGTAAACCCGCGAAGTATCTTCTTCCGCAAAGATAATATATAATGGTTTACTGCCAAACTTTCCATCTCCTTCAATTAATCCTGCTAAAAATAGCCGAATTCCTTGTCAGTAGGCAATACCCTTTTTTTTTTTTGGGGGACATGCATAGATATAGGAGGTAAATTTATATAACTAGTATAAGTATTCTTAGTAAGTGCCGTAGCTTTTGTACTAAAACTAAGGTTTCCTGCTGATGGTCTTTTAAATAAACAGATTGTTCCGAGCGCAATTAATGCGAGTGGACTATTTATAAAAGAGTTTCCAGCATATGGCAAGATTTTTTCCGTGGACACAAGTTTATCCACGTCTAATCCAACAGTATACCGTCTACACATTTGTCCTCTTAAAAAGAAATAGTTATATACTCATATACCTTTTCGCCTAAGGAAAGGGTAGCGAACTATTTTTTTTTTTTAGAAAAAAAATATATAGATAAAATTCAGTTATTTAATATAATTTTATATTATACCTAAACAAAGATTTTTCTATTTTATTTATATTCTGAAAACTTTATAAGTTTACGGACGGGCTAATGCAGTAACTTTAATTTAGGGTTACTTAAGTTTTTCTCCCTAAAGCCGGTTTCCCGGTGACTAGAGTAGACCTTACAGTTAATAAAACATAAACCCTTCATTTTACGTTATTAAAGGGTAAACGTTAATAGCAGGGAATTAGTCTACGACTACTGTTAACTTAAATTAAAAACTGGAGAACCATCTACTCGTGGCTCTTTTACAGACATATTTATTCACTTTAATCTCTGATTTAGATCCGCGATCTCCCATTTTTCTTTCGTCTATCCCTAGTGATATTACCATACTTTGAGTCGTTAATCAAGCCGGTCATAAAGTTTCCAATACAACTTTGGTTACTAGGGCTTTAGGGATTACCCGGAGTTTGGCTCTTCTTACACACATTAATGAATAGCCTATATTCATTTATTTATGTGATGACTTCAGACAACAAATCCTAATACACCAATGGACATCATAGCATATACCCGTCTTCAGTCTTCAGCCTACATAACGATACGAAAAAAAAAAATTAGTTAAGCATACTTAGTATTTCTTGGGCTATATCATATATTTCTTGACTTACCTCTTTACCTGTGTTACTTGTTTCTATAGGGTCTACAACCGGTGAGCTAACCTTTATTTGAGAAGAAACATCCTTCTCGCTAGTTAAAGATTTAGATGAAAGAGTCGCACTTTTTTCTGATGAAACATCCTTAGTTAAAGATTTAGATGGTCCACTAGCATTTTTTTCTGATGAAACATCCTTAGTTAAAGATTTAGATGGTCCACTAGCATTTTTTTCTGATGAAACATCCTTAGTTAAAGATTTAGATGGTCCACTAGCATTTTTTTCTGATGAAACATCCTTATCCTTAGTTAAATATTTAGATGGAACAGATACACTATTTTCATAATTTAAATCAGATAATTCTTTAATCCTATCTTCTTTTAATTTTAAAAAAGTATTTCTTTCAGAGTTTCTTTTATCTAATTCTATTTTAAATAAATTAGCTTCTAGAGAGTCTATAGTCCCTTTAGACTCTCGTTCTTTTAGACCATTATCAATTAAATCATAAATAGTATTAAAAGTTTTAATCTTTTGATTTATAGATAAATTACCTAATTTCATAGCCTTATCTATATCTATATATTTTTCCGATTCCAACTTACAAAGTTTTTCCTTTAATAGTATATCAAATCTTTCCGCATCATCAAATAATTTAGACACTTCTAAAGTTTTATCTTTATTTATATAATGTGCGTATTTAAAGTAAAAATTTCGGAAACTTTCCCACTCAGCTTGTTTTATATTATCAAACTTATTTCTTTTTTCTAGCATATTTGCATAATCCTTGGATGTTCTATTAAATTTAGCATTTTTTTCCAATAATGCATCTAATTCTTTTCTAAATTCTGTTTTTTTCATGGTTTTTTTTTTATTATATTTATTTTTTTTTATATTTTTTTTTTATGCTTAAAAATTATTAAGTCTATTTCATTAATACCAATGGTATTAATTATTCCTCCTGACGGTACGCCAGACTTGTTAAAGTAGTCAACGCGAGATTTATTTTTTTTTTTTTTTTTTTTTTGAAAGTGCAAATTGTAATGTCTGTGTGTCCCCACTTATTAAAAAAAGAAACGAAAAAGAAGATAAAAGAAATATATTATTTATACAAAAAATGAAAATCATAAACTAATATTATTTTAACATATCGTATTATATAGGTCTAAGCTAACTTGTAGATTTAATTACATCTTACTTCAGGTAATTTAAAGAATCCTATCTTTTTTCAGATGTAAACCCCTTTCGAGGCTACTAGAGTACACCTTAAATATATAAAAAATATATTTAATGCCGTCTACTCGTTGCTCTTTTACAGACACATAAACATCTATGTCTGATTTAGATCCGCGATGAGCCATTTCGATTATTATTCTCATCTCTAATGATATTACCATACCCTGAGTCATTAATCAAGCCGGTCACCTAGTTTACGAAATGACTTTGGTTATTAGAGCTTTAGGCCTTTCCCGGAGTTTGACATAGAAGGACAAATAAAACTTGCTTAAGGTTTCTTATATCCCTAAATATCCGAACACGCTCTTATTAGAGCTAGCGGATATCGTAGTACTTATTATACCGAAACCAGGTATAATTAATATATAACCAAAATTGTGATTAAGAGAACAGCATTATATCTAAATAAATGTCTGTTTTGTTTTGAAAAATTATCCAAAACTTTTATAATTTTGTGAGGACTTTATCTTGAATGGTAGTAATTTATTTTTGGTCGTTAATTAAAGACTTTATTCTTATTATTTTCATTAACCCTTTATCAGTTAAATCTTCTCTATTTTCTATTAATGTGTAAATCTTTCTTCATCTTAAATAACTTACATGTTTTCTAGACTGTAAATTAAATTTAATCTTTATATCTTTATATCTATCATGATTTAATACATTATTAATTACTTGATTAAAGCTATTTTTCCGACCTCAATTTATCATTTATTAAGTTAAGCACAATTAGTATTCCTTCTTTTTTAGATACCATTAAAAGATATGCTTTTTTATCTTTCACTTTTCTAACGTTACAAAGACCTAAAAAAAATTTTTTTTAGGTAATACAAAAAAAAAAAAATGCATCTTTTTTTTTAAGCTAAATGCTATAACTAATTGTTGAGCTTTACTAAAATGACCTTCGCCATCTATTAACCGGCTTAATAATGACCGAACTGATCATCCTTAAGGGGCTTAAGATGGTTAGGAACATGTACCGATATATGTTTTACATGTTCTTAAATTACTACCACTCCGTCGCGTAGAGTCTCTGAGGTTCCATTTTCTTTTATGTAACATACTTTACAAATACGATGAAATGTTACCTGCTGATTATCTTCTTTGTTCTAACTTTTTAACTATGTCGTTTACTTTGGCGACGAAGTGAGCCATCGATGGAGTATTTAAAACATTGTAAGGAAGTAGTCCCAGCATACAGCAACGTTAAGAGGCCTATATATTTAACCTCTGGATGCAAAAATTTTTTTACAATAAATGTAAATAGTATATTTATAATATTTATAACTAAAAAGGAGGTTACTCCTTAATAACAAATCTAACCTCAAGTTGCTCACTTTTTTTTTAACCTAGCTAACTGGGATTTAACTTTTGCTAGCTCATCCGCCTGTGGATTAAATAAGCTAGTAGCTTTGTCCGTGTCTTGTTTAACAACACTGCTAAAAAAAAATTTTTTTATCTAAAAAAAATCCGCAGCTAAATCTGTACTAGTATAGCTAACAAGCGAGCTCATACTATTAGTACTTATTGATGGTGAAATACCTTTAGATTTGCAATTAGAATTATCCGGCGTTTTTGTAACAAGCGAATTGTCTTTAGGTGATGGAGGATTGTGGTTACCGCTACCACTATCGGATGGTTGATAATTATTATTGCTACTAGTACCTATACCACTATTATATTTGGTATAGGTATTGTTATCTACTAAATTTAAACTATCATTAACTAAGTAAAAGTCCACGAAATTACCTATCAATACACTTATGGTTAATACTAATAACTAAATTAGCTATAAATCAATAGATATTATTTTTATTCAAAGGCAGATAGATGAATTTTGTTAATATTTTGTATATAACTAGTAGTGATCATATATAATATATTATATAACTATTTTTAGTTAAAAAGAGATAGTGATATGCATATAAGTATTAGACTTAATTGTATTAAACCTATACCTATAATACATCTAAAAACTTGAGTTAATATTTAAATTAAGAATAAATAGTGTTCAAAATATACTGAATACGTGCTTATTGTAAATAGGACTATATCTTTATCCTCTTTCGTTTCATTTAAAAATAAAAATTTGCCATGCTTTAAAAAAAATTTTTAGTGGGCTTAAAAAAAAAGCTGCATAAGCTTTTATAGCCTTTAATTCATAATATCTATATATAAAAACATTCTTTGTTTTTATTAGATAAAGACGGATACTTTAAAAGATAACTTTTAAAAATATCTATATCACTTTTTGCTTGTATAGATCATATATAATAACCATTCTGACCTTTACAAAAAGAAATATTACCTCCATAGTTTTTTTTGGATAAAAAAAAACTATATCACTTCGTAATTTATTAATTACAGATATAGTTAATGGGGATAATTATTTTAAATAGAATAAGTTATAGTACCATCTGCATCAAAAAAAAACCCTACAAATCAACCATTATCTATCGTAATATTAGAAGGCTACATAATATCTATATTCAAATTCAAACAAATGGATTCTAAGGGTTTAATCCTTGATGTATGTCTTATATTACCATTAATTCTATTAATTAATTCTAAAAAAGAAGGAATACCTTTTTTTTTATTATGTAATCTATATCTTAGAGCTTTTGCTCCTGATATATGCATTATAGATCCACCTAATTTTGGTTTTATTATAGCTAAAGCATGTGCATCTTGTAAACTCATAGTAATTTAACCACTAGGATAACCAGCTTTACTCATTAAAAGAGAACCATCTCTTTTTTTTTTGTCGATGAGACCAGCTAATCATTCATTTCAAGATTTATCATTTTTTTTTTTTTGTGTATTAGTACTAGAGGATAATGGACGTCTAGTCTCTGAGGTACCTACTAAGAAATTTAATCTTTTTGTTACCGGCTGATTGTCTGACATTAATAAATTTTTCACTTTATAGAGATATAAACTATATACTATACCACTTATTAATAAAGTATTTATTAACCCATAAACAGATTTCCAGCATATAGTCCATTTCATTAAACAAATTACTTTGTTTACGGGCCATCGACCAAAAAATCAGAAAAGGTGTTGGTATAATATAGGATCACCTCCACCTGCTGCTTCGAAGAAGGATGTATTGAAATTTCTATCCGTCAATACCATTGTAATTCCCTTAAGAAAAAAAATGTTGACCTACTGGATAATATCCCATAGTTTAAAGTGTTATTCTTTAAACTTAAAAAGTTATTTTTTAAAGTTTATTCTTTAAACTTAAAAAAAAATTTACTTAGTGTAGGCACACAAGCACTCTCGTGCTTGATCGGACCATATATTATATTTTTAAGTTGTAAAAGGTTTGTAAATGATCTCAAGTAAAATTCGTTCTATAATGGTTAATACCTGATTTGATCTTTACAATTTTTTCTTTTCCTTCATCTGTTTTGTGTTCCTTTCTAACAAACATGTCTACTACTTCCATTCAATCTAAAGAGTCTAAATGTTTAGTTCCAAATAGAGGAAATTGTAAAAGATAATTCTTTAGATTAATATTACCTTTAAGGTTAGTAGTTCTAACTCTATATTCAGGTTTAGGTTTATCCGATCTTATCTTTTTAACTTGTGTATCTAAAAGCTCCGCGATAAAACTTAAAAATTTTAAATTATCATATCCAAGGTCATCTTCTCGTCTTTGAGATATTTCTAATCTACATTCTAATTTAGGATATTTACCGGATAGAGTAGTTCTTACTTGAAAAGAAGAAGCATCTGCTTCTATAAACCCTGACAGTCATGGATTGGAATCAATTTTTTCAGTGGATGCTGGATGTTTTTCAAGACAGGTTCCTTTAGTATTATTAAAAAAATCGATTAATGTATAAAGACTATGTATTTTAGGTGTTCTCATATTTCCATTTATTAATGAAATAACTAACAAAATACCTTGATAACTATTTATAGTCAATATATAAGCATTTACCCCTTTATTTTTAGATAATGAACCTAGACCTAACTCTTTTTGAATAAGTAGAGCTAAAGGTAAATCCTTTAAATGAAATTTTATTTGTATAGCGGGATAATTAAAATCACCTTTAGCATTACTTAAAGTCTCTGGTGTTACTATTGTACCTTGACCTTCAATAAGCCCGGTAAAATAATAACTAAAAGGGGATTTATTTAAATTATTACGGTGGTTATCTGTATGAATACATCTAGCAGTTCTACATAAAGGAAAAGTCAAAAGTTCCAAATTACTGCGAAAATATTTTGGCGTATGGCCTCTGAGGTTCTCTAAAAAGTTCAAACTTAATAAATTACCTGCTGGTGGCGATATCCTTTCAGATAGCGGTTCCCAGAATACAGCCAAATTTAGAGCCGGCAGAAAAGGTTTACCGGCTAATACGGGTAGGGATAGTAATAATAAGACTGCAGTAACTACTACTGCTCATCCAAATAAGGCTAATTTGTGTAATCTTATACCTGGACTTCTCATATTTAGTATAGTAGTAATGAAATTTACTGCTCCCAGTAAACTACTTATACCAGATAAATGTAATCCAAATATTGCTAAGTCCACACCAGGTCCACTATGGCTCTGTGCTCCACTTAAAGGGGGATAACAATAGTGTTGGCAACCTCATTTTTAAGTTATATGTTTTTATGTTAATTAAAAAACTTAAAAAACATAAAAACCATAAAATAGAAAACTATCGTTGCACGCAGTAAATTTATTTACTGTTCGGACTATACCTTCATCTTAATGATTAAAGTGAAGCAAAATTATTTTTACGTTATTTCTAACAAACTTTTTCGTAAATTTCGTATCATATTTCTAATTTTATACAATTTAGTATTATCACCTTTATTTATAGAATATCTTGTGGCTCATATTTTATATTATAATGATTTTACTCCTTTCATTGTATCTTTAAAAAAGGAAATAATATTTTCTTTTCTACTTAAAGAAAATATAAGCTCGACAGTTACTAGTATCTAAAATAAAATATGTAATTCTAAAAAAAAAACCGCACAGGATTTTTAATGTGTAACATAGTAGCTATTCCTTCTAATACAACTTTATCTAACTTTTGTGTTAATCCAAAGCCATGTACTATTCAGTCGGAATCTTTATTAGTCAAATAGAAACTACCAAGTGCTTCAATAAAACCAACTTATCAAATTTTAGTCATCACCTTATTAATCGAATCTACATTAGTCAATGGTAAATTTGCATTTTTCATGCTGGAGATAGATAGCTACTATTAGCTTTCGAACTTTTAATAGCTAATAGTTATACATCTTTCTCTGATAAAGTTAAACAAGTATTATTTAAAACTAATAATGCTTTTAACTTTACATAATCAAAGTATCTACTACTTATTATAAAAAAAAAAGAGGATATTTATCCAAAAAAAATAGGTATTAAAACTGTTTCTATTATTTTTTTTCTCTGATAAAGTATTGTGCTTTTCTACCATCTTTAGTAATAGAACCCACACCTAACTCTTTTTTTTATATAATTTTAATTTATTAAATTATATGCAGATAGAGTTAATTTATAACTTAAGCCTCATTTAGTGGCTTGCTTTGACGAAATCGCTGCATGCCCTATTTTTTAAAAATTTGCGGTGAAATATGAAAATTACCATCTCCATCTGTAAAACCAACTAACCATTGTTCAAACAAAGCTTTATTTGAATATTTGTGATTAAGATGCTCTTCGTTAAGTCTCTGATGACTAGTAAATAATCCTTTATTTACTAATCAGGCGCATTGTCTCCATGACATACACATTTTTACATACGTCTAGTTTAAATTTATTTTAAATATAACTAGACATGAGTAGTGTACTACATGTAATCCACCTATACTTACCAAGAAGTAGGAGACTACTTGAAGAGATTCACGCATCGAGAAGAGTTTACTTTTTCTTATGTCGCCATAAAATAACTCCCTAATTACTTTAAGAGTTCAACCAGTACCTACCCCATTTTCGATACCACTAGCAAATATAAATAATAATAAACTAGGTGGTAACAATCAGAAACTAATATTATTAAGTCTCGGAAATCATATGTGTATAGTAACTTTTATGTATAAATTGTTATTTTTTATCTAGAATACATTCCCTAAATTTCTGAAAAAATTTTTCTCGCTCTTAAACTCTTAAACTCCTCTTAAACTCTTAAACTCTTAACATGATGAAGTATTTTACTAAGAATATCTGAAGGAGTACCTTTAGTTCTAGTATGAAGAGGACAAGAGCTTAAATTCTTACCTGGGTAATTATCTAAATAGTCTGCTAGTTTAGTTGTGTCATATTCACGTACTACTATGGAACTAGAACCACCAAGTGGTCCACTTTTTTTTAGGATCACCAAAAAAAGTGGGATCACCACCTGAACCACCTTCTGGTACACCTGTACTCAGATAATCTATAGTAGATTCTGGACCGTTCAGCATAGAATCTAGCTCCATCCTTTTTGAATATATAAATTCTTCCGGGGAAGATAATATCTCCAGATAAATATTAAAAATAATTAATACTAATAAGCTAATCTTGTTAAAAAAAAAATTCCAGCTTAGGATTATACATAAAAGAAAAAAAATAAAAATATATAGTTTAAGGAATCTATACAATTAGTACTTTCAAACTAAAGCGGACTATGTCTTCATCCATTACATGTCATATAAGGAGCTTCGCGTGTAGTCTCTGGGGATCCTTAGTAAAGGTAAATATATTACATATTACGTTTGTTTCCTGCATGTCTTCCCATGTATATATAAATTTAATGACGTATTTAATTTATACAATTTTATAATTATTAATATATTTATTATTATAAATTTAGCCAGACGTCTATACAATGGTTACGAAGGGTGATTAGTCCTTATATCGGTGAATTCCATGCATATGGCGAAGTTATTATTGATATATTTACAAGTATCAACGGCATTCCCCCTTTTTAGGTAAAACACCATATATATTAATACTTACATAGATAAGTTTAAATATATTGTTTTTACAAGGAGGCCCTTGGGATTTGCCATGTCCGGACCCCCCACTAGTAATGGTAATAAGAAATTACCAAAACCTCCAATTAAAGCAGGCATACGAATTTAACCCGTGAATTTTCACCCACGGCCGGACTATATCTTTACCTTTAAATAAATTATTCTATAAGGTATTTCACGACTAGTCTCTGAGGATCCTACTAATTACAGGTCTTTAACGCATATTTATTGCGAAACACTAAGAAAAGCTCCTGTTTTTTGGGTTTCCGGCTGATTACCTAATCTCTTAAAATGTTACTGTATCATATCGCTTTCATGGTTTTTATGAGTAATCCATAAAAAGAAAGTTTGTATTACTAGTTCTAAGAGCTCTAAAGGGATTCCAGCATACAGTGAAAAGAAAGTCAAGCATTTCTGCCTTACCCGGCCATGCCTTTTTTTATATAATACGCTACTTTGCCTTTACTATTGCAAAGCTGAATATTATAAATAATATGTTAAATGTTTTATTTTTTTATAAGTAAAGCTTCATTTACCCCCTATAATAACCAGACTTGTTTTTAAGTAATCTCTAATTACTTGACCATCACCTTTAAGGCGTTTGGCTAAACTATTTAGCGAATCAAACTCTAATTTATTACTCACATCGTCTTTAAACTCTGCAAGTATCTCTAAAAAAAACTGCGGGAGATTTAAGTCTATAGATATCCCGTTTATTTCCAACTAAAGTTCTAACTTCATCTTTTGTAAGTAAGTTAATCGCTTCGCTTTCAAGGGGTCTAAAAACAAGAAAAAGTAATCTAGATATAGACAAGATAAATCTAAACAATCATTTAAACTTTTATGATGAATATTTATTGAACTATACATCTCTTGAAAAAAAAAATGATTAGAATATATATAATAAATTAGGAGTTTCAGATGGATCTATAAAGATAGATATCTCTCTATCTTTCCGTAATTTATTTAAGATCTCTTGAAAAAAAAAAAAAAATGAGACATTGGCTCATGATAATCTTTTTTTTTTGAACTAGCTGCGATTAAATCTACTTTAAGCTTTGGCTTATAAGTATCTATAAATTCTTGCTCTAAAGCAAGAATTTGATCTAAATTAGAATAAATATCCATTATATATAGTTAATTTAATATAACTAAAACCATATTTATTTAAATATCTGAGAATTTTACGTGCTTTAGTCTTAAAGATTGAAGGCATAATATAAGATTTTATACGATTCGATAAGTTGACAGAATGGCCTACATAAATATTTTTATCGTCCAGAAAAAAAAAATATCTGACATAAATATTTTATCGTCCAGAAAAAAAAAATATCTGACATAAATACCTTTTAATTATTAGTAACCTTCTGGATTATCTTTAGCTTATTATAGGGAATTTAAACTAATACCTTAACATAATTATAATTAGGTTTAATTATTTTTTTCTTTTATTCTCTTGATTATAATCTTAAGGTTAAGCACCCATCATAACTGTGCTATATCTACGATTAATTAAGATGGGATATAAATTTATTTTTACATTTAACATATCTGCATTGTATTTGACCATGAAGAATATCATTATTATAGCGTGAGCTGTAATGATACTGTTATATAATTGATTATCTGCTATATATTGAACACCTGGTCCACTTAATTCTAATCTTATTAGTACTGAGAAAGCAGTACCCACTAATCCTGAGAATAAAGCAAAGATTAAATATAAGGTTCCAATATCTTTAGCATTCGATGACAAGAATCAACGTTCAGTTCAAAGGCTTATGCTTGTTTTTAATACGGGGATATTAGGCTGATGTGTCTCTGTCTCTTCTGAGATAGAGCCTCGATCAAGTGTGCTATGTGGAGCACGGCCGAGAGGGGAGCAATGACTTAACAACCGGTGGCTCCTGAACTCCATTCCATAATGGTAACAAACTTGTTCGTTCGGAATAGGTAGGCTAGAATTTAAATGGAATAGTAAAAAAAAAATACCTTTTTTTTTTGCTAAGTGAAGGCTAACAAGTGCTAATAAAGTATTTAGTAATAAACTATATTAAGAGACCTAAGAGATTAGCTCTAAAGGATTTTCATCCACGGCCCGTTTATATCCACTATATAAATCCTTTTTAATATAATACTTTTTTTTTTTACCTAGAAAGGAATTAGGTTTCCTTATAAGATTCGAACTTATAATAAGCATAATTATAACATTATGCTTACACCCATAGGATTCTCCATAATTTTTAATAAAATAAAAAAAAATAAGAAGAGTGATTATAAATAAACTGTATAGTTGTCCCTAAAATTTAAGTATATAATAAATTTTCCATAGCTATTCATCAGGAAAAAAAATATCTTTCTTTTTTCATATTATATATAACATGGATATCTTATACTACTTATACCTTATGTACATTAAGTTTTCGACAAAATAAAGGCCTTAAAGTTTTATATTTTTTTTTTTAAGAAAAGTAATGGTATCTCTAATAATATATTGTATAAATACAAACCAAAAGATCCCCTAAATAAAATATGACACCTAGATACAAAAAAAAACTACACTTATGGTTTTGGCTACTATGCTTGATATAGTGTATTTTTGGCTACTATATAAGATGTAGTGTAGTTTTACATTACACTGCCCTTACTAAATATGCATAATAAAGTAGTGAATTAAAAAAATATATTTAATTACCTATCCTAAAACTATTTATTTTTAGTATTGTTTTGAGATATATTATCGACTGTTTCAGTCATACTCTAATTAATAAAAGTAAAATCAGTTTGTATTAAATTTATAACATTTTCGCTACCATCTGCTATATTTAAGTTTATAAATTATATAAAGGAATGGTATTCTCCTTAAATTAAGTCTGAATGCCAGAAAATATTTATTGTCTAAAACAATCCTTGTGGTATAAACACTAGTGAAATCTAGATTAAAATAAGAAACTAAGAATCTAAGTCGTCTAACATTAATTAAAAAATCCAAATATAGACCACGTTTTTTAAGTCAATAAACAGAGTACCGCTTTTTTTATTTTTTTTTATTTTTTTTTTATTTTTTGCAAGAAGAAGTAAAAACTTTTCATATATAAGAAGTTTTCACTAACCATTAACTCTGAATAGCCTGCGATATTATGAGCATTCAAAAGGTCTTTATCTAATATCATACGAACTAAATATTTAATATATTGATAATGAGCTTGTTTACTATCTATTTTATAGTATCCTAATATTTTTTTTAAGGAATTTATTCTCATTAAATCCTGTCAATTATTCTTAGTAAACCTACTTATTATATATACATATATAAAAAATATAAATAAAGAAATATAGTATTTATACATAAAACACCCATATCATAAACTATGAATTTTAATATTGAATGATGATTATCAAATCATAGCATACATCTAGCTCTATTTTTAGCAGAAGATAACGTAAATAAGTACATCCCTAAAGGGATAACGGAAATAGGACCCATTAAACCTAATCTGCCAGTATCAAAACCGTAACTAGCTTCTTTTTTTTTTTTTGCCAAAGAATTAAATTTATCAGATAAAGTATAAGGTTCCTAGCTATCACGAAAAAAGAAATAAAATCCCTCCCAGTTTAATACATAGGCTTTTAAATTATCGGCTGCAAAGACGAGAAGTCCATCCTGATCAGAGGATTCTTCAATAAGTTCCACTAATTTTTCAGTGGAACTTATCTTAAATTTAAAGGAAGTTGCACCTTATTTATAGCATATTCTCAAACATCCAGACCCCTTATTGAAGGCTGTTCTATTCTCGATTATATAATCTCCACCATAATTCCAAGTCATTCAGCACTAATGCTCTTTAAAGTTGTTGTACAAACATCCATAGTAGAATCCACAGTATCATCATATCGTTCGGATATTGTACTAGCTATTTCACGAGCAAGGTATCGTCTAGATCTTAATTTATATGCAATATATTTAACATAATCAGCTAATTTATCAAATCCATCTAGTATACCTTCTGCTTGTCAGAAAAAAAAACTAGGCCTTATGTTTTTTATGTCTAGAATCATAGTATAAAATTCCTTTATTCGGTGGTGCACTTAATATAGATGAATTGCTTAAAGAAGATTTATGTATATGCGAGTAATAGTATTTCATATTTAAATTAATATTTTTTTTAGGTCCAATTTATCTTTTTTTTATCCTCTTAAAAAAAAATCTCGGATAAAAATATAAGACAGCCCATACCTTGTAAGGGTTAGACATAATATAGGCTTTTAGAGTAAGCTACTTATTTTTAATAGTGTGTCATAAAAAAATGCATTGCATTTTTTTTTTACAAGAATTAACCATCCGTACAAAGACTTATGATGGTTTTCAAAACTAATATACCAGATCTATATATAACTAGATAATATAATTTTTACATTAAAAATACCTCTCCCTCTACTTAAAAATAGGCAAGTAATTTACTTCAACTAATTATTTATAATATAATTAATACCACTTTATTAGCTTTTATTTAGATTTATTAAATATGTATAATGTTATAAAAGCATTAACCTTCCTTAAGCTAAGGGTTATATCTCAAACAAAAAAAGAAATTTATAAAATAAAATACTAATATTTTATGATTTAGTATGATGAAACTTACTTCTTATGTTAAACTAAATTTGCATAAAAAAAAAGATGAGTCTAAAGAATATTTACTTAATATATTTACTAATCTATTAAGTATTAATATAGACTTAAAAAGTGGGTATATTATAAGCTATAGATTAGATATTACTAAGCGCATGTTTTTGTAATACATGATAAATTATATTTTTTACAGGAAATTCTAATTTAGCTTTATTTAAATTTTGTCTACACTTTGCTTGTATACATAGATTAGTACGGTTAAAATCTACATAATTTTTTTTTTTTTCATGCCAAAAAAAAAACAGTTTTTTTTTGACTAAATCCATAATAACCATCTTAGTATATAAAGCTTAGCAAGGGTAAAAAAAAAAAATATTAAAGTACATTATACTTATGTATGCAAAATATATATAGGCTGTAATCATAAAAACAATTATATCCTTTAGATTATTAATCACAATAATCTTATTTATCTTAACTGAGTATTAGTCTTTTAAATTTGTATTTAAATAATTTAAACTATTAAACTTATTATAGGAACTATAGTAGGTTAAGTTTACAAGGGCTTACTTACTTAATATTTAAATTTATTATATAATAAGTGTTGTTTAATATATCATTTAGTGCTGCGAGACTAGTTACTAGTAGTTGTATTTACTAGTAAATTACATACCGTTAAATTATTTATATTGTTATGGATTCGAATCCACAATAAGAAATTTTAGACATTATTGTCACAGTATTCCTTTAGAATGTATTTGCCTATTGCCTTATTATTTTTTTTTGTACTTCTGTATATTAAGCCTAGAAAAATAAGCAACCATAATAATATATTAATGAGTATTAAGATAAAAAGCAAGTAAGTATAAACTTACTATAAAAAAAGATATAATTAACACTATTTCTATAATTAAAATTTTTTTTTATTTAATAAAATCTTGTGGGTAAATAAATAAAATCTTGTGGGTAAATAAATAAAATCTTGTGGGTAAATAAATATACCACTTGAAAGACCCATATGAGTAGTATCCCATATAATATCCGCAGGATTAATAAATAGATATGGCATAGTTTACAACTATAAATTATCAGATATAGATATAGTTGTTAAACTAGCCGGAAATAGTACTAATTTAACAACTATATTAGATATTAACTATAAAGTAACCATAGTTTTTGTGCTTAATTTTATATAAATATCTATATACTGTATATATAAATAAAGATATTAGATACCCGCACTACCTGCTACAGTAGTAACTGCAGTTACTACTGTAGATGTTTCTATAATAATAGAACTACCTAGTCAATTTGCAACTGCATAGGTATTACCTATAGTTGTAGGTACAGCGGTAACTACCGTAGCAACCACAAGTTTGTTTTTAACCATTTGACTTGCAACTGCAAGTGCAGGTAACGAACTGGCAATGGGTTTATCTACTGCAAAGTAGTCAGTAGATGTATTTAAATCTATTAAACTATTTTCCATTAAAGTTATAAAAGGTACTATAATTAAGAAGTGAGAGAAATATATCACAGTACTTATTTGTCCAAATTCTATAAAAGGAGATTCTACGTGTTTAGCACCTAACACCATTAATATTAAGAAATTAGCCACGAAAATGTAAAAAGTTATTTTACTTAAAGGTCTAAATTGAATACCTCTAGATCTACTTAAGTCTGTAAATGGCATTGCTAATATTACCAATATAGCACTAAGCATAGCAATAACACCTAATAACTTGTTAGGTATACTTCTTAATATTGCGTAGAAAGGTAGTAAGTATCATTCAGGAACTATAGCAGGTGGAGTTTGCATTGGGTTAGCTACAACGTAATTTTCACTATCACCTAATACATTAGGCATAAAGAATACGAATAAGCTTAACACAAATATAAATAAAAAGATTGTAATTAAATCTTTAAATAAGAAATAAGGAGCAAAAGGTAATCTATCATAATTACCAGAAATACCTAAAGGATTACCTGACCCTGCACTATCGTGAAGAGCAATTAAGTGCATTAATACTAATGCAGCTAATACAAAGGGTAATACAAAATGTAATGCAAAGAATCTATTTAAAGTTGCATTATTAACGGAACAATTGTGTTGGTAACCCCATAATCCATTAAAAGCTTGCTTGAAAAACTTTTTAACTGAAAACTCTCGTTACACTCAATAAATTTATTTATTGTTCGGACTATATCATAATCTTAATTTAATATTTATTAGGTATGTTTATTTTCTCTGCGTATCTAGGTAATTGACGAAGCAGTTTAATTCAAAGTAAATACTGGAGATTTTTATTACCTAAAAGTTTTACTGGTGCTTTATTTAAAAATTTAATAACATTTTCTATAGATCTCACACTTGTAACTTTCAATTTATAATTATGGCTTATATCTTTATAAACCTTGGGTGTTAAAGATAAATATTGACGAATAGCTAAAATGACTATTTCACCGTTAGTTTGACTTATATCAAAACTAGCTACAAAATAATTATCTGGCTTACTTATTTTATATACACTAAAACAAGCAAGTGCTTCAATAAATCCAACTAATCACGCGGAGAAATAAGATTTATTTATTATAGATTGGATACTATTATATGGCGTATTAGGCCGGACATAAGGAGGAATATCCTCATATTTTTTAACGTTACTTAAAATAATGGTTTTTAATCTTAAATAATCGTCTTGTTTATGGGTAAACATAGGATATTTATCGAATATAGGTAATATTATGTTTATTAAGTGATCTTTTTTGCTTACCCTAAAACATACCATATTATTACCCTTTTTTACTCTGAAACCTACCGTACCAACACCCAACAAATCTTTAATTTTATATATAAGTTGAACATCTTTTATACCCAATTCTATACCTATTTCACATTGAAAATATTTACCCTTTTTTGATACCGTGAAAAACCCTTCACCTTCAAATAAACCTACTAAATACGCATATATAAGATTTTCTGCATTTAGTCTCTGAGGAGCTTTGAAAGTTGAAAACTTTCTAACCCCGGCTGATTGCCCCCTTGATTTAGGCCTTTTCACGTACATGTAAACACATACGTATCCTAATACTAATATTGGGGATATTCCAGCATTAAGCAAAATTTGCTGAACAACATTACTGTTGTTAGGCTCTTCAATTAATAATTGACTTAAGCCACCTCAAATGACGAATCAAACGATTAATTATCGTTTCAATGAAGTATTTAACCTTCATTCTCACCAGTTTTATATATATCCAGTGTTTAGACTATGTCTTCAACCATAAAAAAAATTTTTTTTTATGGGTTGTGGGGTACTCGTGTCAAGCTTATTGTTGGTATTACTCACTTGTTAGTCGTTGAACGTTCTTGATTCACTCTTAATCTAAAAAATAAAAGCCTACCGAATCAAGCTTCGCTGCAAATAATCTATAAATCGGAGCTTGTTTTTATAGACGTCCTTGCAATTCACCCCATTTACCTTTAAAATGTTACCATTTTAAGGAGCCCATGTTTACGAAAAAAGGATGCAAAAATAAAAGTGTGATTTTTTTTGGGTGTTTTTATTTGTTTAAAGGATAATTAAGATTTCCATAACGTTTACTGATTCTTAAATCATTTAATCATTTTGCATAAGAAATCCCTTTAAGCCCAACTAAAGCATGTAAACCTGAAAAAGAAAAAAAATTTATAACTGACTGTATATCTGTTTTAGAAGTCACGGAAAATTGATTATACATGTTATTTTCCACTTCTATTTTTCTAGTTGTGTTAAATAAAAGTTTAAGCGAAAGAAATAAATTAACATGTATTGTTTGCTTTAATTGAAAACAACCGTCATTATTACTTTTTATAAAAAATGAGCCTTCTGCCATGGTAAAGCCTACTACTCAATTTTTAAAAAAACTTAAAAGAAGATAATCTTTTGCATTGCTAGGTAATTCAAAGGTTTTACCTACAATATTTAAGCTTGGTATATTTTCAAAGGTTTTTATCTCTTGCTTAAATATAGCCATCACGGTGTTAAACTGGTTATTTCTTGTTTCAGTTAAGAAAAATATCTTATGATGTAGTAATAATGGAAAGAGAACTTCTTGCAAATCAGTTTTGTTAATAATTAATTTACAAGTTGGGCTTTTATTATCTTTATAAATAGTAATTTTTCCTATACCTATAACAGAATGTATGTATTGTAAAGTTGAAATATCATCTAGATGTATAGATACTACAAGCTTAATGGCAATAAATCCTTTAGTCGTTTTGCTTATTTGTATATAACCATCTCCATCTATTAATCCTACTAAAAAAGATATAAATGATGGAGGAATAGATAAATACTTTTCTTTGTTTAGTCTCACACTTTTATTTCCTTTTTTTAATGCATTAACATTAACTGTACCTATGGTAGGTAATATACTGCATAAACAGTAATCTCTTAGATTAATACTCGTAAAATTTCTTAACTCAACTATATCTTGTCCTATTCAGGGTATAGCACTCATAAGGTTAGTAATAACTGTAGCCAAATCTTAAATTTGCTTATTCTAGCTAAATATATATAAATATTTAACTTTAAATGTTTAAAACAAGCAAACCCTGTGCAGTATACTTATAAAAAAAATTTTTTTTATAATCGTAATTTAATACAGTATAAAGCCTTGTCTTCTTTTATATTTATATTATTATATAATGTAAGTAGCGTTAAATAAAAAAGCCAAAGATTCCGACTGTACATTAAGCATCGTAGTTTTTATTAAAAATATCCATTTAAATAAAAAAACAGACACCCACCGGTGGACCAGTCTGTAGCGATAGTTTACTCTACCGACGGTCTAAAAGCTAAACAAACTTCCTTGACCTGTTTTCACCAATGTCGCTATATAGTTGTTTATATAAATTTATAGTAAAATTTACTTTATATACCTTTTTTATTTAACATAAAAATGATAGACCATATAACTATATGTGATATTTAAAGTAATTTGTATTTCATTTCTCCTACTATATATGGAGATACTATTTTTCTAAGATCATTCATAGACTCTTTTCAAATATAGAGAATATATTGATTTTGAAAAAAAAAAACTGCCTGCTGATGGGACCGAAGCTTTAATACTAAAATTATCCTTTAAAGCTTTTATAAGTATTGTACAATCATATGTAAATGACTTACTACTTAGTTTTAAGCCTTTACTTACTTTAGATCCATCATGCATAATTCAAATTGCTAAAGCTAGAGGGGTTAAATATTCCCATATGGATTATGGCACACGTAAAAAAAAAATATTATTTTCGTATCAAATATCATGAATTCCATTAAAACTTGTGTAAGTTCAAGTTGTAAACCTAACTATTTTACGTAGTTTACCTTTACTACCTAATCTTTTAGTTATAACTGGTATAATAGGGTTACCATAACCTAAATCAGATAAAAACTTGTGCAAATATAAAAGATACTTTTTTTTTTACATGAACCTGTTCTTGATAAAAAGTTATCCTAGTTCCTACTCCATTCACCCTCTTCGACCCTAAAAAAGCATGGCCATCTCCTAGTAGAGATCCAAATATAACAGATAAAACTTCTTTATTATGTGGACCAATTCTGTCTATACCTCTAAGTCTACTTATTTTTTTTTTTTTCATTATTTTAATTAATAAACACTTAGATAATTTAAAGAAATCTATTCAGTCCCCATTAGAGGCAGAGGCCTCTGCCTTTACCTCACTTTCTGAGGAATCTATCGTCTTTTTAGAAGGATTACGCACTATTAAATTACCTAACATACCTCTGTCCGTTTTATCATCAATAGTACCCGCTTGTGAGGCAGTTTCTGCATCGAAAAAAAAAAAAACACCTTTAGGGTCTCTTTTATCCACACGTTTTACCGTCGGAATATTAGTTGAATCACCTGCTTTAGGATCTCAAGCCCTTCTTTTATTAATAGCTTCATCATGTTTATCATATACAGAATCGTCATCATGATCTGCGAACCTTTCGGCATCTTTCTCTTCTTCAGTTAAATTTGAATCTCTTTTTTGGTTATCTCTTCGAGATATATAGGGGTACTACTTTTGCCTTCACTATTTGAAGGTCCTTTACAAATTAAATCCCACAAATAAATATCACACATTTAAGGCATAAAGATACCTCATAAAGACATTTGTCCGTATGGTAAAACATACATACTTACTTTTTATAAATAAAAAGGCTATTAATAAAAAGCTAGGATAACTTTCACTTTCGATATCCTATTAGTTAATTTTTTAACTAAAAGTTACGACTGTACATTAAGCATCATTTCAGATACCCATCAGTGACCCAGTCTGTCGCGATCATATAAATAACCGACGATCTCTAATATATTATTTTTATAAATATATATATAGTTTGTCCTTATTCTATATAAGAAAAAATAATTATTCTTTGATCGTATATCACTAACATTGCCAAAGAAACCATGGTTTCTTCAATATCCCTGTCGGGTTATTCCACCTTATTTTCATTTTTCTTTATAGATTGCATGAAAAATCTATATATGTGGGACTATAACTTAAATTTAATAAGTCTATACACAACCTGTAAACTGTTTAGATAACTTTAACAAACTTTTAAACAAATTTAACCACAAACAAACTTTAATTACAAATATCTAAACAAATCTAATTATTCAAGGCCTTCTTAATATATTTTCTTTTCTACTTAAAAAAAAAAGCTCGTCGTATGGTTTTGATCACAACCAATAAACTTAGAGGCTTCGCTTATACTAGGAAATTGACCAAACACTGTATAATCAAGATTGTAAACAACTATAGCCTTAAATTTCTTTTTCATAGAAAGAGCTTCATTAGAGTATACAGGTTTTGTTCTATTTAATGCCGCTTTTTCAAAAAAAAAACCAAAAAAACAAAATGGCTTCTATAGTTTCAGATGAAAAGGTTTTACCTTTATTCAAATTAGCTATGGTCATTCTACGCTCTTGACTGTAATTAGACTTCATATTTATTCTACTTACTTCAGAATGTTTGTAACCAAAAGATGATCCAGCTTCAGTTAATATATTATAATTAGGTAATAAAGATTTCAAATAAAAGTCTTCCAAATCTAGCCATTCCTTATTATTTGTTTTAGTAACCATTTCGGGAAATAGCTATAAGATTAAAAAGGCAAATTCATGTATTTTATACTTAAAAAAACTGCATTTTTTTTTTTAAACTTTACTACCATTAAAATTAAAAAGATTTTGGAATCTACTATTAAATTTACCCGTACTAGCTGAGCCAATGTAATCACCAGTAAATTTATTTAAAATTAGATAAATACCCGAAAGATATGGTGTATCGTTTAATACATTGCTTTTTAACGCTCTGCATGTTCAAATCTTCATATATAAACACAGGCTTGATATTTTTTTTTTATCTTAATGAAATTAGCCAATTCTTCACTCATATTTTTACTTGAAGCGATAACTGAGTAATTTCTAGTCGTGGGATCTTTTTTTTACTTTAGATGCATAATATATGTACTTATCATGGTGGTTATTATTGTTTTGCATATTATTGTGGTTATTATGGTTATTATTGTTTTGGTTATATAATAAGATGGATTTAAACTTAAACCATGTTGGGCTATGTAACAAACCCAAGAATGCAGTAACGATCATTAATATGAATATGAATGTACCTATAGTTCATACTAATGTTCTAGGTGCTCTGTATGACCCATAATATAAACCTTTACCTATGTGTAGATACACAAGGAAAAAGAAGGCAGATGCGGTGTTACTATGTAAGTAACGTATTAATCATCCGTTATTTACATCACGCATTATGTGTTCAATGGAATTGAATGCTTCTAATATACTTGGGTTGTAGTGCATAGCTAAAGTAACACCAGTTACTATTTGTATAGCTAAACAAAAGGCTAATAAAGAACCAAAATTTCATAAATAACTTAAATTAGATGGTTGTGGTGAATCGATTATATAGGAATTAACTAACTTTAATAAAGGGTGACTTTTAAAATTTCTCATACTTTTTTTTTTTTTTACGGTTTTTTATTTTATCTAGTAGTTAAAAGGCTTATTTATATATTAAACTAAATATCTATTTGCCACTCTACACTCTAGTAGTTAAATTTAACTATTTAATATAGACATTAAGTATTTTACTTAATGTCTAACCTAGACCCCCTTAATAAGATAAAGGGTGCATTATCATAATTAGACTAAAACATAAAGCTCGTTTTTTTTTGTAAAGTATAATATACAATTATTTTTTCTGTTATAATATAACATTTTAAACTGAGATAAAAGTCGAAAACATTTATTTCTTAACTCAACGAGCAATATCGTGTGCACCCTCCGCGGTGTTACAAATTCCTTTGCTAACCGTTATTCTACCACGTTCAGGTGAAAAAGATTTAGTATCTTTATACAATCTACCCCCATCAACAGTAACATCACGCCCACCTGTCATAGCTGCTCTACCTTTAACAACAATAAATTCTTTTTCTAAATCTGTAAAATTAAATTCTGCTATACCTTGCTCATCAAACGCATTTTTAAATCAGAAGCCTGTTTCACGATGGTTACGACGTAAATCTAATTTATTTAAAATAGAAGATCTAAGGTTGTTATTTCCTACTACATCTTGAGGGTCGTAATTACCAATACTTCTAGGACCGTTACGCCTATTACTTTCTAGATCGAAACCCCCATTATTTGGGTTGTTACCCCCATTATTTGGGTTGTTTCCCCCATTATTTGGGTTGTTTCCCCCATTATTTGGGTTATTTCCCCCATTATTTGGATGGTTACCCCCATTATTTGAGTTGTTACCCTCCATATTTAAATTATAAACTTCTGCATCTATGAAAGACGCAAAAATAAAACTAAATACGGATAAAGTAAGACATAGGAAACTTAAATTAAGAGCGTATTCTATGAAGTTATTATAACTTCAAGGCATTATGTAGAACCTATATAAATAGAATATTACAAGATAAATAATAAAAAAATATCTAATATTACATACAGTCTGGTGATATTCTAATATATTTAATTCTAATATGTAAAAAACTGCTAAAGCAAGGAATCCAGACATTAATGTTAACACATTAACGCATATAAATAGACTTAATTTATTAGTATATATAATCAGTGTTAAATTTTTACTTAATTGATACGCAAAGCTAAATGTAATAATTGCTATAGCAATACCAACAATAATGTAATTAAAACCAAATATAGTTGAGTCTATATATATTAATAAACCAAAATATAAAGATAGTATATATGTAAAAAATACTAAGTTATAAGAAACGTAAGATACATAAGATGTATACTTATTATTCAAATAATTAAAAAATATTTTACTTATACTTAGGCCTTTATTGTATAAAGAACCAAATTTACATAAATAGCTTATATTAGATGGTTGTGGTGAATCGATTATATAGGAGTTAACTAACTTTAATAAAGGGTGATTTTTAAAAATACTCATACTTTTTTTTTTTTTTTAGGGTTTTTTATTTTATCTAGTTGTTAAAAAGGAAATTGTTATGGTTATACATATATATATATATATAAGAACTCTAGTAGTTGAATTAAACTATTTAATATTTAACTCTTTAATTCATAATACACCTAAGGAGCAAGGGATTAAACCTAAGGAGCAAGGGATTAAACCTAAGGAGCAAGGGATTAAATCCTAAGGTTTAATCCCTACTATTTAATCCTCAGGTAATATTTATAGCATATTTTGTAATTATAGGGGTTAATTACAAAATTTTAATCGATTATTAAAATTTTACGACTTACGCAGTTATGTATTGCTCACGTTAAATATAAAAAAAAAATTTTTTTTTTTTCCTTTTCTAATAAAACGAGCTATGCTTTTTTTTTTTTTCGAATTAAAAAGATTTCAGTAATACAGTATTGAATAAATTACAGCTATTTCCCATTCTATCTGTTCTTACTTCCCCGGGGTCTACCTCTGCCCTTTTAGCCACTATCACTCCTTCATTTGCAAGAACAGGTTTAAACCTGTTCTTACTTACCTTGGGTCTACCTCTACCTCTTTTAACCGGTCTTACACCGTCACTCTCGGCTGCACGATATGTATCAAACTCAAGGTACGCAATAGATTCTTCCCTGAGATTTGTGATTTCAGGTATTATCTGTCTGAGGTTAGTTTAACTTAAATATGTGCATAGTAACAAGGTGTATTTACATAGTTAGACCATGGCATACTCTCCCTCTCAACCGAAGGAATGAAATCCACCAAGGGATAACTCAGGTAAAGCCTTCATACCGGTAGGGATCTGCAATCCCGAAAAATCATCCCGAGATACTTCATCAGAGAAGTAGCCCAACATACGATGGTTATTCAAACTTTATGTCTTTATTTTTTTTAGATAAATCTAATTTATTAAGTACATTCGTAAAATATTCCGTAAGATATCCAGATATTAGAGTATAAAAGTCATTAGGTACATCACTTTTATCAGATAAAGTTAAATTTAAATGCTTAGCTAAATCAATATCTTGAACTAACATACTAATATGTTGATATCCGTTACATGAAGCATCTAATTGAATAGGTAAATATGTGTTAAAGTGGCTAGTTTCACCATCTTCCATACAATTTAATAATCTATTGTATTCAATGCAAAACGCTATAAACAAGCATTTAGATTCTGCCTTTGAAATAAGTATTCCATTTTTAAAATCCATAATATCCTTTAAATTATCATCAACTCATTTTATTCTATCCAGGAAAGATTTTTTATTTAGTTTGTTACCAAAACAATTAGCTCCGTATATTTTTAAGTAATCCATAGATTTTAAATCAGACTTTAATACTTTAGAAGGTTTACTGAAAATTAATAAAGATTTAGCTAAATCCGTAGATTGGTAATTCAAATAGTCAGATTCACAATACATTCTACCTCTATAATCTAATCTAACTGGAATATAGAATACTGGAATATTTTCTAAAAGATCCGCTAAGCCTAACACATTTTCTTCTACAAACTTTTTACTCATAAAACTGTCCAACTCAACTTTTTCTCATTTGGATAACTTAGTTTTACTTAATATCTTTTCTTCTAAAGGATGTGTTTTATTCAAAAGAGTTAAACCTAATGCAGAGTCATTTAATCTAATAAATTCTAATACTTCCGTATTAATTTTATAGCCAACGGATGAAATATTATTTATGGTTCTGTATATGTAATTAACATCTTCTATACTAGAATTTATTTTAGATCTCCAGTTTTTAATAATTATTTCATTAGAATAATATTCACCATTTAATAAATAACCTCCTAATTGTTCAGAAGATTTTTCTAAATTTCTTCAATAATCTTTAGGTTTAACTATCATAGGAATCCTATTAGGTAACATCAATGGTTTATGGCTTGTTCCTGACTTAATAATATTTTCTAAGTTAGACGTAGTTTTTAAAACACTTATAACTGTATGATTTTCTTTCAAGGATTTTTCTATGTTAATTTCCAATAAATTTACATCACGTAATCAATCAATAAGTAAACCACCTATACCATGAGTAACCACATTATTAAAATTTTCTAGTAAATCATTATTCTCTATTTTTCAATCTCTTATATTATACATTAATTTATCGGAATTACGGGTATTTTCTAATTTTTTTTCTCTTTCCTTCTTGAATAATAAGTAAAAATAATGATTAATCAGATATTTACCTAACTCAATAAAAACTAGTGCAGTATTATTTTTTTCTTGACTATGATTATTCATAATCATTAAAACTTTACCTAACATTATGCTTATAATGTAATCCACTGGAACATCTTTTAAAATAACACTTAAATAGAATAAAGATAAATCTTTCTGACTTAGTTTTTTTTCAGAATCTTTAGACGGATAAATCTCTCAAATCCTTCTTTCAATAAAGTTATTAATCAAACTTCTTAAATCCATATCTGCTCTAATAAATTCATTCTTAAAATTCTTATTTAATTTCGAAATAATATCATAAAACTCTATACCGTCATATTTCATTTTACTTACATTACTATCAATTAACAATTTTTCAATTTTTATTTGAGTATCTTTATTTAACGGATTAACTGTAAGAATCTTTTTTAATTCATTAAATAAAATAAGATTACCATTTTTTTTTATAGCTTGTACTAGAATAAAATCTAACATTACCCATATTCATATGTATGTTTTTAAATGAAAAACAAGATTTCCCTAAATATGACTTATCTCTAATATCTCGATCATGAACCATATGATCAATATATGCTCTATTATGATTAAACATACTATTTCTAAATCCTCTATCTATGTTACTTAAAGTATATGATAGGTAAGAAGCCGATCCTCTCTCTTTTTGCGGACCAAGATTTACTTCATGATCTAGGGTTTTTTTTACTTGATCTGTAAAATCCTTTAAATCTGAAACTATAAATACAAATCTCATAAGATTATTATATATATAATCTATATTTAAATTATCTAATATGCTAATATCATTATCCAAGTCTTTTGATATGTTAATATTTAAATTTGTAATAACACCATATGGATTATTAGCCATCAATAATTTAATTAATTCTGTCATCTCTTCATAATTTTTTATAATATGACCTTTAACATAATGTTTAATTAAGTGAATAAAATTATATCTAAAACTTGATAATAAATTAAGGTTAGATTCCGCCTCATAATCTGAATTTTTTTTTTCAAAATAAGATAAAAGAGGGAATTTATTTATTAATTCTTTGTCCATAATAAAGAAATAATCGCTAGCTAAATAACCTTTATTTAACCCATAATATATGGATCTTTGCTCCAATAAAATGTAAACATATAGTAATGAAAGAAAATGTATACTGTACGCTCTATAATTATAAATAAGAATTCTAGAACCATTTTTTGGGATAGTGTTAAACATAACCATATAAACAAAATCGCTTTCATTGAAAAATCTATTTTGACGTTTAGCACTATACGCATTTTTTAAAGCATTAGTCAAATCCTCATTTATTAAATAACAACTAGGATCATAATAAATAAAAAGATCATTTATACTAATGTCTTGTTCTACAGATTCTAGCTTACTAATTTTTTGTTCTAAATCTCTGATAACTTCCGTATTATAATTAAGCAGTTTATTTTCTAATTTTACACCGTACATATGGTTTTTAACTCTATTCATATTATCTTTAGCAAGAATATGATCCAGATTTTTTTGAGATTTTAATATTTCAAGTATTTGTAAAGTATCCACACCTTTTTTTAGCATACTTTCTATATTTGCACCACCAAATTTTATTACATTAAGCTTATTGTGTTTTTCAACAAAATCAGAACATTTATTTTTTAAATCCAACTCTAATTTATGCTTAATTTCATCCATCTCTTTTATTCTTTCATCCATCTCTTTTATTCTTTCATTTAATTTTTCTAATTCAAGAAAATCTTGTTCAAAATTCATATAATATTTTTTTATTTTAATATACAATACTAGTTCATATCATTATTCATTTTTTCAGTAAGAATAGATAAATACACCCATTAAAATGATGTATGTTAATCGTTGTAGTACACTAGATAAATACTACACAATTCATAATAATGATAAAGCAACTAAACAAAAAATGACAAGGAAGTCTAATCACTTAACCATTTTTTTGAAGACAGTTAAATTAATAGTCAGATTGTCACACTTTTTTTTTTTGATACATAAAAACACATCCGTTTGTGGGTGTGTGTGATACTTAGATTATTATTGGATGCAACTTCATTATTCGCCACACGACATCACTGCTGCCTAAACTGTGACATGGTGACAAGCTATCTTGGCAGGCTAAAGTGTGGCTTAGCCACACGCCACCATGGCTACCTAATCCAATATTAGATGGTGCCTTATCTTGGCCATGTCATTTTCTGCCTCCATGCATTTAACCGAACCAGGTGTTTACACCTGTCAGCCTCTTTTTTTTTTTACAGACTTAAAAAGAGGCGCAGGACATTATGACTCATATGTCAAGGAAGCTATGTCAAGTAATGATCTATGCCCAGTGCATAATGACCTTATCTTTAATAATTAAAAAAAAAAGCTGCGCCACTTTGACACGCCACTTACTGGGGACTTGCAAGGCTATAAGTCATAGATTACGGTCACGTGACCTTGTCATACTTAAACTATACAAGGTTAATCGGTCCGTTTTCGTTCTGTGCCAAGCGATATTACGCGTGCGGATATACGGCCAACTAATCCGTCAATTACCCTTAAATACCCTTCGCTACCTAAAGCGCCAAGTATTGTCTGGTCATTTAACCCTGCAGAAAAGGGAGTCAGCCGATGACTCCTTTAATAAATGTGATTCATTTATCCATGTAACGCCACTCAATTTTTCTAAATTTAGATGGTAACCATATACCCTGGAAAATTTTCTGCCTTTACTTTGAAATCAAAATACAAACATCACACGTGAATTTACATAGGTAGAAGTATATAAGAGTGAGCAATCTCCCACCTCTATCTCTTAGTTCATCATGAAACCAGCCACCATCACAACCACAATCTTCTTTAAAACATCCATTTTCTGAATACAATTTATCATAGTCAGCTTGAGATATTGCTTCATAATAAGACTTAATTGGTGTGTTACCTACATAAAACAAGTTATCTTCTAAACTTATAGGGAAAATAGGATTTATTAAATTTACAACCATAAGACTTAGCTAAGTCTCTTAAACTAGAATTTAAATAGCATAACTATCCTTAATAACCAATTTACTACCTCTTTTACTAATCGTAATGGCTAATATCTCCTTATCTCTAAACTTGAATGACAGTTCATACTTATCAGTATCACTTTCATGGTAGTCTACCTACACTTTAATTAAAAAATATAATATATTTGTTAATATATAAATAAAAAAAAAAAAAATAGTGGTTTACTATATTTACTTCTTAGTAGTTCAAGTACTAGTTTAAGTACACATAAATCGGGATCTTTTACATCTTCTATATAATACATAGTTACTTTATGGTCTAAATAAGTTCTAAAACCTCCAGCATATATCTTATAAATACCTTCACTAGACTCAAAGGTTTCAAAATCTACTACTCATATATTAGGATTCTCTGTGGATAAAGTACCTTTACTATGGTTTCTAATAGGTAGGTATTTTTTATTTTATTTTATAATAACTCATAACTCTCTCATTCTCCATAATAACATTATTACCATTGACACGCTTAATATTACCATTTATAAGAACAGTATCCACAATATCTTCTAAAATTTGACCTGCTAATGATAAACGAAATTTTCTTACTGAATTACTAGTTAAATAGTGTATTCCAAGAATAAAATTACGTCTATTTAAAAGAAGCAAATAAAACTTAAAGCTAGGAGATAACAACTTTCATAATCTGTAATCTTTTTCAATAATTTTCAAAAAAAAGCGACACTAAACACGGTAAATCTCTATCTTTATAATAAAGCCTGAAAGTTAAGTCTACAATTCTACCATTATAGACTTTCTTATTTATTTCACTTCCAAGTACAATAGTATTAACGGTTATACATATTAACTATAAAGTAAACAATAATTTTTGTGCTTAAATTTCTTAAGCAGTTTTATATCAAATATATAAAAGATACTATAATTAATAAGTTTTAATAATAAACAAGTAAATCTTTGTATTCCGTATTCAAAAAAAAAACAACCTAGGTATTTATAAATATAAAACATGTATATAAGGATATATAAAAGATATAGTTTTTAAAATTTATAAAAAAAAAAAAAATCTAGGTATTTATAAATATAAAACATGTATATAAGGATAAATAAAAGATATAGTTTTTAAAATTTATAAAAAAAAAAATAAATATCTATAGGTATAATCGAAATACTAGAAAAATTACTCTCAATAAAATTCCTTATTTCTTTACGATTCCTAGTATAAACTATATATCTAGTCATAAAATTTATATTACAAGGTATAATAGTCAAAATAATGCGATAAACATACCTAGTAGTAATACCAAATTAAAGAGATTACTTGAGCGAAAATGGAAGATAAAAATTAAAGATATTTTAATATAGTATTATGACAACCATATTATTCACACTAAAATATGTCAAAAGGATCCAAAGGCTCAACTATATCTGCTGCTTCAGATTCAACATCACTTCTTTCTTCACTTACACCTTCAGATTCAACATCACTTGAATCCTGTCTAGGTCTTTTTCTAGAACTTTCTTCCTCACTGGAATCAAGTCGAGGTCTTTTATGCGCAGTTTCTTCCTCACTGGAATCAAGTGGAGGTCTTTTATCCGCAGTTTCTTCCTCACTGGAATCTTTAGATCTTTTATCCGCGGATTCAGATATTTTTGATGAACCCTCTACAGTATTTTCAGTTTTGTCACTAGATTTTGGGTCTAACGGATTATGTGTTACTAGACTTACTGCAGATTCTTTATCACTTTCAGTAGTTTTATCTGACTTTAAATTTTCTTCGTAAAATGCCACCGCATCCTCGTCGTTTTCATCAACTCCTCTTAAAACAAGATCCTTTCTATCTATTCCTACTAAATATCTAAGTGTACCTTTTAATTCACCTGTATCGCTAAGATTTTTTTCATCTAACTCTTGGTATTTTTCTAGAATTTCTTTCCTTTCATCTACCATATTTTTACCACTATCCATAACATTTTCTTGGTTATCATCTAAGGCCTCTAACTCACAACGTCTTGACGTATTAATACTTTCCTTAACCATAGCATAAAGCGTATTTATTTTATCATGATGTTTGTCATAAACTTCTTGTGCATTACCCTCTGCCTTATTAACTTCATCTGCCATTTCTTCTACATCACTATAACTAATATCCTTAACTACCTTACCAGACTGCGAAACAATAAACTCACCATCATTATCGCTACCCTCTTGGTCAATCTCCATCCTATCATGACGTCGTCTAGACATCTCTGCGACCATTCTTTGATGTCTATTAACGTCGTACAGGTCTTCAGTATGTTGAGAAAGAGTGTCTGGAACAGTACTACCATCTCATTTACCACGAGCTCGACTCTTTATTAAATCCGGTACCTCTGAAGGTATGTCATCATTGGAAGGTTTGTCATCATTGGAAGACTTGTCATCAATGACAGACGAAGACTTGTCATCATTGGAAGACATGTCATCATCTGACAAGCGATATGCCGTAGTAGAAAAGGATTTCTTGTGAATGCTAAAGCTACAGGCTTGTTTAATTAAAGATTTATTAGAAGTAGTTATTTCAACCTTTATTTGCGAAGAAGCATTATTAGTTTGCGAAGCATTATTAGTTTGCGAAGCATTATTAGTTTGCGAAGCATTATTAGTTTGCGAAGAATTATTAGTAAATTCCATCCCACAAGAGAAACAGGTGTTATTTTTTATCATCATTTTTCTTCTATATTTATATATACAATACGATACTGTTTCTTAGAAGTTCCAAAGAACAAGTCTCCTTCAACAGATTAGAAGGGGGAAAGTGGAAGATAAAGGATCGAAGATTTCTTTTTTTTATTACGAAAAGCGTTTCTGCCTTATTTTAAATTCTTACAATTTAAGCTAAAATCTTAGATAAAACTAAAAAAAAAATTTTTTTTTAGTTTTATCTACATAGATAGGAAAATAAAAGGCTTTTTTAAGATCAATACCAACACCAACACCAACACCAACACCAACACCAACACCAATACCAATACCCTCCTCCCCCCCCCCTCCTCGAATATTTATGATGGTGGTGTCAGCATGGACACGAAGAACGATTAATTCAAAGATCTGGCAGAAGCTTAGAAACATATAGCTAAAGGGATACAGCCCAGGATGCATTTCGCCGAACCCCTGACAATGAATCGTAATCGTAATTTACTACTAATATAATATCTTTTTTTTGGGTTTTTCTGAAAAATTTTACCCTAAACTTACTCTGCCAGAAAAAAAAAAAAGACAACGCTTTTTTTTTACAGACTTAATCTAGTTCTTTTAGATTAAAAAAAAACCGCTGTGCCGTAGCCAAATCAACAAAAAAGTTAATGGTAACTCCTAATATTAATTAGGAGAAGAGCCAATTGACTGAAGTTAAGGTTAAAATGAGTAATCGTGAGAAATCTATGTATGCTTCAGAATTAAGTAAATTTAATTTACAGGAGCTTGTTTTGGAGTTAGCGGAGTTTTATAGAAACTTCGATAAAATATATTTTCCACTTAGAATGGATCAGAGAGGTAGAATATATTGTTCACCTAATTACTTAAATTATCAAGGTAGTGAACTTGCGAAATCTCTATGGTTATTTGCTGAACCTAGTATAATTACTAAAGAAGCTAAAAGTTTATATAATATAAAATATTTAGAGTTTTATGGTGTTAATTGTTTTGGTAAAGACAAATTAAGTGATGAAGCTAAGCTTAAATGAATAAAGAGTAATCTAAATGATATTATAAATTATGCTAATGGTATACTATTACTACAGGCTAAAGATAAATTATTATTTTTATCCTTTTGTATTGAATATAAACGATATATAAATTTTTTTAATGACGAAAATGCATATGAATTTCATACATATTTACCCATACAATTAGATGCTACATGTAATGGTTTTCAACATTTAGCTTTATTAAGTAACGAAAATATCTTATTTAAAGAACTTAATTTAACTGTAACTGGAGATAGACCTAATGACTTTTATAGTTTTTTAATACACAGATTAGACAATAAATTTAATAATGAGATAGAAAAGGGTAATAAGATAGAAAATGAAGGTTCTTATGTAAGACTAGTAGATTTTATCTTTACGAGATCTAATGTTAAGAAAGCTATAATGACCATACCCTATAACGCAACTCCTCGGAGTATGCGAAAGTATCTAGTATCTGAAATGGAATTCGTAAGAAATGCGGATAAGTTGTCTTGATATAGTCAAAAGGACGACCAAAAGCAGATTAATTTAATAAATAATAAAGATATAACATTATTAATGGATGTAATTCAACATATTATTAATAATGATTTTGAGAAAATAAAAAAATTAATAAAATATCTTGCAAACATAGCTACTGCATTGACATTATTAGGGTTACCTATTGTATGGTTTTTACCTCACGGTTTAGTTGTACGTCAAAGTTATTTAGAGGTTAAGTCTACTTCGATTAGACCTTTTGTATATAGTAAGGCTAAAATAAATATTCAAGTGGTTAATAAAGATGCATTAGACAAATTAAAACAAATTAGAGCCTTCATGCCTAATTTAATACATTCCTTGGATGCTAGTTCAATGAGTTTATTATATAATAAATTCCATTTAATGTATAAACAACCTCAGTTTTTTTCTATTCACGATTGTTTTGGTACTACTTTAGACAAAGTAGATCTATTGAAAACAATGTTAGCATCTGTTTATATGGATATATATTCACATGATCATTATTTAGGGGAATTTGATAGAAAAATATTAAAATATATTGAACTACAGACTGGAAATGTAATAGATAGAAACACAAGGTTACTTGAAATTAATATAAAAGGACGTACAACACAATATGAATTACATAATATCAAATGAGTGACTAATGAAATAGATGTTAAGAATAGTATCATTAAAAGAATTGATTCTCAGCATATATTAATTTAATATATAATTTTAAATATAAAGTAAAATACCATACATTGATCTATTATGAAAAAAAAAACCCAACTTCTCACGAAAACGAAGTTGGGTTTTTTTTTCTAAGATATCTTATCTTATACACATACTATACACATACTATACACATAGTATACACATACTATACACAGTGACGTAAAAGACCTTACATTATTTCTAATGTAAGGAATTTTACTTATGGATAAGTATATTTCTCTAGTGTTATTAATCTACATCATCTAATCCTAATTTACTAGAATCACTTTTTTCTTTAGTTTTCTTAGCGTTATCATTATCAAATGCATTAGTATTTTTATCTTTATTACTCTTTGCATATTCATCAGTTTCTATTTTTAAATTGGGTATGCCTTTATCTTCGAAATCTTTAGCTTCTTGTATTAGCTTAGATTCTAATTCCTTCACATGTTGAGCTTCTTCAGCTTCTAATTGTTCAATTTCCTTCGTTAATTTAGCTTCCTCTAACATAATATTGTTAATTTCTCTAACTGGCTTATTTTTTTCATCTAAACTTATACCTACTTCCTGGATTATTTCTTTAGCTACTCTAATTGCCTCTTCTTTATATGCTTTATTCGAATCAAAATTAGTTTTATTTTCATTAATTCGGTTTTCTAATGCTAATCTTTCTTTTATGGCATTACCTGCATCTAAAGTTAAACTATTAATATGTCTTTTTTCATTATTGTTTAGATTTTTATCCCAACCTTCGTTATTTACATTTTCTGCTTTATCTACGAAACTTTCACGCATAAAATTAGTTCGTAAAGCTTCTTTATCTGACTTTAGTTTTTCTAATCTTTGCTCTGCCATATCTTTAAGTTGAGCTGTGTCACTCTTTACATAATTTTTGTCGGAGTCAGTTTGTGTTTCTATTACTTTTTCAAGTCTAGTAACTAAATCTTTATTTAGGTCTATAGCTTTGTTATAGCTATCCACATTAGCATCGTAGTTTTTATTTCTTTCACTTATAATATATTCTTGTTGCTCTAATAGATCTTGATATTCTTTAGATTCTTCTTGTGTTAAAATTCTACTATCTAAATTATTTTCTAAAGATTTTAGTTTAATAGTATTATCTTGGTATTCTTTTATTAAAGCATCATAACTATTAGGTGTTAATGGACTATAAGGTGTTAATGGACTATTACTTTCTGACTCTGCTTTATAAGTTGTAGTATCTTTTACGGTATCTTTTACTGTATCTTTTACTATATCTTCCGAAAATAATTTGTTTAAATCGGATCCAATATTAGAATCAGTATCAAATATATCTGATCTTTTAGAGATAGCTCGTGGTTCTAACATTTGTGCTACAAATCTCTTCTCTTCCAAAATAAGAGCTTCCATATCTATAGAACTATCAGGTTCTATTATGGTAGTAGGTGTAGGTAGAGAAGCTAAATTAACATTAGACTCTTTAACCTCATCTTTATTAGCTAAATCTAATTTCACATTAATGATATCCTCTAATACCTGGGAATCTTCATCCGTCGTAGTAGCTAAAATTAAACAACATGTAAAGAATAATCCTAATAATAAACCAATAATTATATCATAATAAAGATTATTACTACTATTTATATTTTTTATATTATTTATTTTAGTATTTACCTCTTTGTTTAGCATAGTATTATTTAATTCAGGTAAGAGAATTGTTCTAAATCTATCTTTATAGACTACACGGCCTAAGTCCCTTGAAAATAAAATACTCCTATCTAATTCTGTTTTAACTGGAGTTATTAAATTGTAATTAGGTTTAATATAGGCTAGTAAGCTTAAATCCAATTTATCCTTTAACAATAAAAAGTTTTTCGGAGATATTTCTTTATCTTTAAGATTAGAAGTAACAATTAAAGTCTTTTGAAGTAATGTAAACTTACTTGTACTGTAATTCGTATTAAAAAGGCTTTCACTATTAAAGTTAGGAAAATCACTTTTTTTTTAAGATATGATATAAATTTTTCAATATCTGGTGTTAATATCAATGGTTTAAATGGTAGATTACGCGCTTTTGTATTAGAAATACTTTGATGTGTAATTTTTATACTTTGATCAAAACCTAATATAAAGTTCATAAGCGTTGTATGATCTTTAAACGATACATCCCAAATTTGTTTTTTTTGTAAAACACCTTTTAAGAAATTATTTATAGCTCTATTTATTAATAGTTTTTTGTACTACCTCATATCTAATTTCAACCTTAGTTTTTAATTTAGTTGTAATTAATTTTTTCTTATTTATATTAAATACCCCTTTACTTGTATAATGTCTAGAAGTATTTGTTTGACTAACTTTAGAAGTAGATATAATAAGAGGTCTAGTATTTACTCACAGTCCATTTTCAACAATTTTAGTTCTTTTAGTATAACTACTACTACTTATTTTTATATTATTTTTCTCAGTTATTTTTACATCACCTTCAGGTCAGTTAATAATAGAATTAGTTCTAGATCCTGTTATATCTACATTATTTAATAATTTTGCGTAATCATCATAAGTAAGTGCATCCTTATTAACACCTTTAGCTTTGTTTATGAACTCATTCATAGTATTTGTGTAACAGTAAGTTTTATTTGTTATAAATATACCTTTACTTAACCTATTTTCTAGTTTCATTTTACCTATTTCGTTTTCACTAACCATATCTGCAGGTAATTGAATGTTTGTTACGATACTATCGGTGTCTGAATAATATATTTTACCACCATTTTTTATTATGTAAAGTTTTACTTTATTAATATGTATACGAGCATAAGCAGTAATAGCCGCACTAATAACTATAGAGGTATTAGCTCTATACTCTACTTCAGAATCTTTAATTTTTCTAGATACTTTAAGAAAATCTAAGTCATGAGATTTTATTATGTCATAGTCTAATTTAGGTACATAAGTAACCAACATTTTATTATTACTTATATTTTTGTAACTAACAATTTTATTTATAGCGGATTTTTGCTCAAATTCTTGTGGAGATATTACTTTAGTAATGGATTTATCTAAATCAATACCAAATCTACCTAATAGATTATTTAGTAAACTTTTAGCGATGGTTTTTTGAGTTTTATTTATAGGTTTAGCTTTAATAGCATAAATGTCTTTTACGTAATCTGTAAATACACCTTTAACTTTATTAAAATTATATCCATTTATAACCGTAATTTTATATCCATTTTCCTGGGCAAATTTTAATTCCTCACTAAAGTATCAACCATCTCAATTACCTAATGGAAAAATAATACCTAATTTATACCTTACAGGTAACAAACCTAAATATCCGTTGCTTGGGGCTTCTATTTTACAATAAAAGAAACCAAACAAATCCGAAATATCCACATTGTAATCAAAGTAAGTTAATTTATCACAATCTAAACCTGGCATATCATTTAATGCAGTAAAAGGATATAATGAATTAACGTCATAATAATATAAGTTTTCACCTTGAGGTTTATATACTTCAGTTATACCTCCATAATAACCTAATTTAATTTCATGGTATAAACTAGCTTTATTAACTAACGGTATGTTATTATTATAATAATTAGTTAGATATATTTTCATTGCTAGTCCTGAAATAGTAGAGGCTTCGAGTAAATCCACTTTATATGTTTTAAATAATTCTTTGTTAGCACTATTAAGGACCTCTTGTAAACACATTAAATCATTAATAAGATATTTTTTGGTTTCTTCTTCAAAAGATCAATTAGTCTTAAATAAAGCCTTATATTCTTCTTGAGTAATAAGACAATCCTTTTCTAAACGCTCTATTTTATCCTTTCTTTTGCAAAGCAAAGATCTAGAAACATCCATATTATCTTCCACTATGTTTTTATAATATTCTATTCCAGGTGTATTACCAACATAAAAAAGATTACTTTGAGTAGAGAATTTGTAAGGAAATAATGACTTTTGAGTTTTTACACCAAAATCCTTCGCAAGGCTACTTAATTTACTACTTAAGATAGGATAACTATCTTTTATTTTTAACACATGATTACCTTTTCTAATGGTTAGTGATATTATTCTGTCATCTCTGAATACTGGACTTATTACATACTTTTCAAGGTTGTTATCGTTATAAGTATATAATATTTTTAATATAAATATCGCGTCATATCCTCCTAAATTGTGAGTATAAAATGTAATGTTACTATATTTAGGTCTAAGTAATTCATCTATCATTTTTAGTAGTATAGAACCACTATTATAATCTTTACCTATGTAATATATAACTGGATCTTTACTTAGATTAGTCATAAATCCTAAAGCATAAATAGCATATATGTTGTTATTCATTAAACAAGTTTCTAAATCTATAACACCTATGTTAGGATTGGCTAATCATGATTTGTTTATAAGTTTAGTTTTACTTAAAGCGTTTAGTTTTAAATGTTTTTTACTCATAACAACCTCATGGTTTTTTATATATATCTGATCATTACCTCTAGATCTAACCAACATGTTATCTTTGTACTCATCTTCTACTTTACTTATTAGAATTCCTGAAAGAGAATATTTTAATTTAATAGACTTTTTTTTGTGTCCAAGAAACTCTAATTCTTTGATAACTAAAACATAATCCGTAGAACTTTTGATATAATAGAATTTATAAGAATCATCAAACTCAGTTATAGCATCTTTATGATTATTTTTTATATAACTACTTTTAGCCAATATTAAATCCATAAAGTTAACTTGAATTCCCTTAATATTAATAGGAACGTTATTAATTTTATTATCATAAGCAAAACCAACCGCAATAGGACTACCTATATCGCCCGCGAAGCAGTCTGTATCTACTGGCTGCTTCGCGGAAATAAGATTTATAACCTCTTTCTTTTCTCTAACATCCAAGATAAAGATTTTATCTTTATCAATCATTAAACCACTAAAATTTTGCCTATCTAATAACCTAAAACTGATATGGATATGGATAATATCTTCATCACTTAAATTATAAATACATGGCTTAATAAACCTTAATGGCTTATTAATTATTAATGCCTTACGCAGTTATGTAGTGCTCAAATTAAATAAACCAAAAAAAGAATAATATACGATATCTTTACCTTTATGGATATTATAAAACCCACGGGTTAAGTCGGGTTCAAACCGACATTAGCTTTCTTGACAAGAAAGTTGCTTACCAATTAGCAGACTAACCCTTATAATATGAAGAATACTATAAGTATTCTTTCACAATTATAGTAGTAATTATTATATATCAATATAATAATGAAATAGACACCAGACCAAGATATACCCATAAAAAGCAAAACTTTTTTTTTTTTTTTGAAAATTAAAGCAAATATCCTTAGATAACAGGCGATACTTAAAAATAAAGCCGTAACCATCTACTGCATATCTGTCATGTATATATTTAATAAAGCTTTATTATAATATATATCAAGATTAATATAACTTAACCGCCACAAGATTAAATATCCTTTAAGATAAAAAAAAAAAACATAGCTAGTACCTTGGTTGTTGGTAAATCTCCCACATCAAGCGATTAGAAGCCACGGCTATGTCTCGAGGTGGAGTGTTATCCCAAATACGATTATTGATCATAGTGAAACCCCGTAGCCTATCACCATATTGACGTAAATAAGCTTTTTCCATAGGGACAAAAGCCGTGTTAGCATAAAAATGACTGTAAATATCGAACTGATCATCCGCACGTCTACGACGATTATATCTAATTTGTTCCTTTAATTTCAATAATATACTATCTCTAGTACAAAGCAAAGAATCTCCCGCTCTACCTCCTATAAGAATGGTTTGCTTATCTAACATGAAATGGGCAAGAATGGTATTTATACATATTGCCATAGTAAGTAATACTATAAATTGTAATTCAACGGTAGATAATATAAAGTTAAAAATATTAGAGGGTGATAAAGCTAAATTAAAAAAACTAATATCTAAACATTGCAAAAAGCTATAAAGATTTTCTAAATTAGGATTAAAGGTAAAGTCTACTGGAGTAAACCTAGACCCGAAATCTGGATTAAAGGTAAAGTCTACTGGAGTAAACCTAGACCCGGAATTAGGATTAAAGGTTAAGTCTACTGAAGTAAACCCGGAATTAGATGTTAAGTCTACTGGAGTAAACATAAACCCGAAACCACTTATAAAACTAGCATTATATTTAGTATTGCTAGAGGTATTTACAATACAGAATAACGATAGTAATATTAATATAAGTAAACTATGGTCAAATATATTTAAAGACGGAATTATTATATAAAAAATAAAACCCATTAAAATATATAAAGCATAAGTTGTTATTACACCAGTATCTAAACTAGAAATATTTCTACTTAAAGTAATTAAACCTTTTTCTAAGCCAAATGGTCCAAGTAACTCTACACTTCCTTTATCTAGAACCTTACTTGTTTGACCTCCTAATTTTAAAACCAGACCCGTAATGTACTTGTTGTAAAACAATTCTATTAAGAAACGTTGGTTAAAGAAACCAAATATATTATAACCTAATCTAGAAAACTTAAAGCTAACTAGAATTTTAGGTAAGAATTCTGAAAGAATTATAGCTAAAAAACTAAGAGAAATAGTAAAAAATAAAGGTAATAATTTAAAGAAAGTAGGTACGGCAAATTCAGTATCTAACATAATTTCATGTCTGGGATGAATAAATAAACTATTATCCGCAAAGAAGGCAGAACCTAAACCTATAAATATATCTTTACTTATATAACCAAAGAATATAGAAAATATTGCTAGTATAATTAAAGGTAAACTCATAAATATATCACCTTCGTGTGCATGTTTATAATTAACCACTGGCCCGTTAGGGTTAGTTAAGAAAGTTAAGTATAAGACTTTTACAGAGTATAAAGTAGTAAACATTGCTCCAATAGTAGCAATAAAATAGACTACCGTACCAGTAAAGTAAAATTGTCCATAAGCAGACTCTAAAATAAAATCTTTACTATAGAATCCCGTCATAAAAGGGAAAGCGACTAAACTAAGACTTGCAATTAACATAACTGAGTATGTTAAAGGTAAGAATGGTCTTAGTCCACCATATTTTCTAAAATCTTGGTTATCGGCTACTGCGTGTATTACTGCACCTGCACCTAAGAATAATAGCCCTTTATAAAAAGCATGATTAACTAAATGAAATAAAGCTATGTTATATGAAGATAAACCTACCGCTATCACCATCATCCCTAATTGCAAATATAATACTAATATAATTAGTATTTTTTTTATATGGTGTTTTTATTATATATCTCTAAAGATACCTGGAGGGGATATATCACTAAGTTCACCTAAATTTTTAATATTGTATATATTAAAATCATTAGAGATAATAATTAATTCAATACTATTCCCTGTAACTAGGTTTAAATTAGGATTAGTCTTATAAAGCTCTAATCAATTTAATCTATCTGGTCATGGAAAATAATTTATATAAAGGTAGAATCTGATAATACTTGATGATTAATTACTTTATAACAAGATGATAAGCTAACGGGTCTATTTAGATATATCTCATAGATATAAATCCCGCCTTAGTTTTAAACCGTTTTAAACCGTTAAAAAAAAAAAAAATGGGAAAC